>ENA-ORSS01000357-ORSS01000357.1-human-gut-metagenome-genome-assembly--contig:-NODE-357-length-57262-cov-6.282728_pt1 | contig 57262 bp, 48 predicted proteins | sample MGYA00241899_ERZ509162 | MGnify/ENA primary metagenome ERZ509162 (study PRJEB26280, sample SAMEA2338641) | human gut metagenome | biome: human gut; feature: human-associated habitat; material: faeces... | reverse complement strand
AGAACTTGAAGAAAGACTCGAGAAAAGGAAAGCAGAAAAGAAAGAGACAGAGGAAAGACTGGAAAAACAGCGTGCCGAAAAACAGGAGCAGAAAGAACAGCAATATAATCTGAAAATTGATGGAAAAGATGTAGCTGACCTGACAGTAAAAATGGTGGAATTGGTAGGTGCTTCAACTTCTACAGGAGTGACGGAAAACGGAGTTTCGGCATTTGATGTGCTGGCATAGAAACTGATATGAGTATGCCGGGATGTACTGGGTATCACAAAAGGAGATAAAGAAGCAAGTGCTGCGAGAGAAAAGGCATAGCAGGATTATGTTATGCAGCATGAGATGGCGGTTTGCAAATAAAGTTACATATCATATTGATGCTGAGAGAAATCCAACAGGTAGCATAGTTGGAAGAATGCCGAATAAGGAAGAAAGGAGTTACTATAAAATGGAGGTATCAAATTATTATAGCACAGCAAAATTATGGGGCACTTCGGATAAAAAAGTTTCTAAATCTTCTGAAAAAAACAAATGGAAATTAACGGATTCCTTAAAAGAGAAAATTGTTGAACTGGCAAAAAAAGATGCACAGGACAACGTATATATGGGAAATGCGTTTATGAATTTGCGTAAGATGGAAGTAAGCAAAGTGGCCCCGAACAGGGCAGCCTTAATTGGAAAATTTAATCAATCAATGAATTCCGGCAATATGTCCGCAATGAAAGAAGTTGAAAAAGCTGATAAAAAATGGCTCTGTATTTTGTTCGGGATACCATATGAGGCAGAGTTTCAGGGAGAGGGAACAGGATCAGCAGCTCATGTATATAACGAATGTGGTGAAGAAGTTCTGACATATACAGAGGGAGTAGGCTGGCAAGAAAAGGAAACAAAAGCAGAGTCACAGGTACATTCGGCGTTAAAATCGACATATTATGAGGCTTTTTGTGATGCAAGAAAAGCATTAAACAGTGAACAAAGAACTGGTGGTATGAATGAAAATATAATGTCACAAGGCAATTTTGATATGAAAGCGTAAAGAACGTGCAATTAAAATAAGTAGTATAGGAAGTCAGTAGTGTGTGAATAAACTGCTGACTTCTTTTTTTGATAGATACAGTCACTTCCAGGAGCGTGTGTCGGATAAAACAAATTAACAGGAAGCAGATAAAGCGATATATGTGATATTCTATTTCACAACAAAAAAAGGTCGGTTCACAACATGGTGGCTAGCTATTAAAAGAACTTTTCCGATATAATAAATATAATTGTATGTAAGCAAGGAAGTGACAAGATGCAAATTGCAATCTGTGATGATGAAAAGTCTATAGGATTGATATTAGAAGAAAAAATAAAGAAATTATTACCGGATGCAGTAATAGAAAAATATTTATCTGGTGATGAATTGATTGCAAGTGGTTGTGAGCCGGATATTCTATTTTTAGATATTCAGATGCCGGGAATGGATGGAATGGAAACGGCAAGGATTCTGCGTCAGAAAAATGAAAGAATGGTATTGATATTTGTAACTGCTGTGGAGGAGTATGTTTTTCAGGCATTTGATGTTGCAGCATTTCATTATCTGGTGAAACCATTTTCAGATGAAAAATTTGAGGAAGTTGTGAAATGTGCAGTCAGAAGCATTGAAAAATATTCTGAAAATCAATCGGATGAAAAATACATGATGGTGCAGTCCGGAGGAAGCCATATGAAAGTGTTTTTGAAGGATATTGTGTATGCCGAGGTATATAATCGAAAAGTCATTATCCATACACGGGATACGAATATTGAATATTATGGAAAATTGCAGGAACTGAGTGAAATTGCGGGAGCAGATTTTTTTCGTACACACAGAGCCTACCTCGTACATTTCAAATATGTTCAGAAATATGATGCAAATTGTGTGACGATGGAAAATGGAACTGCATTGATTGCAAAACAGAATTATTCTGAGTTTGTAAAACAATATTTGAAATATAATCAGAGGAAAGGAAAAGAAATCGGATGAGTTTGGTAGAAAAATGCTGGATGGTTACATCGAAAATTTCTGTTATTGCACTCCTTATGATTACAGGAATCTATTTTGGAAAATTTGTTTGTCCCTATATAAAAAAGAAAAAAGGGGCTGTGGCAGTCAGTATTGTTTATATTACGATTATGCTTGTTTTATATATGATTCCGCCACAGATTGATAATTTTTCCGCATATCTGATTGGAGTTATAGCAGCGTTTCTTGCAATGTATGTAGAGGACAGAAGAAATATATATCAGAAAATATTTCTTGCAATTACGTTCTTTTCGATCCGATGGTTAACGGTTGCAATGGCAGCCAGACTTGATGATCTTGTTACAAAAGCACTTGTATTTCGGAATATGAGTGCAGAAAAAGTGTGGTTGCAGTACGGACTATATGTTGGAACCAGAGTTTTGGATATTGTACTTTGTATTGCTTTTATTGCGGTTGCAATAGGACTGATCAATAAAGCGTATATATACAAAAAAGATGAAATGAGCGTCAAAGAGATGGTAATGCTTATTATACCTTCACTTGTAGGCGTCACTGGGTATGGCATTTTACAATATTATCTCATGATATACGAAAGAGATACTGGAAAGAACTTGATTGATACATATGGATTTTATGGAGCTTTAAGCTTTTTACACTATCTGATTTCCATAGTTGCTATTCTTGTTGTGATTGTAATGTTTCAAAACTGGAAAGAGATGCAGGAAGAACAGCGGGGACAAGAGCTGGTATTAAATCAGATCAGTGACATGAAAAAGCATATCGAGGAAGTCGAAAAGTTGTATCGGGATATCCGCTCCATGCGCCATGATATGGGAAATCATATACAGACACTGGAACATCTGGTGGCACATAATAATATGGATGATGCTACAGAATACTTGGAACATCTGAAAAATGAATGGGACAAGGTATCTCCGGAAATAAAGACAGGAAGTCCGGTAATTGATGTCATTTTGATGGAAAAGCTGAGAGAAGCAAAAGAAAGGCAGATTCGGTTTCTGTCGGATTTTCATTATCCGCAGAATACGAAGTTAAATGCATTTGATTTGAGTGTGATCATGAATAATGCCTTGAATAACTGCATGGAAAATGTAAGTGGAGATGATCCGTATATCAGCATTTCTTCTTTTCGGAAAAACAGTATCTTTATGATAACCATAAAAAACAGTTTTGGGGGTCAGCTTAATTTTGGTGACAGCGATTTGCCGGAAACAACCAAATCTGGGAGGGAACATGGAATGGGTTTGAATAACATTCGCCGGGTTGCCAGAATGTATATGGGAGATATATCTTTGGAGCAGGGAAATGAGGAAGTAATCCTTAGCATTATGATGCAGGTAGAATAAAGAAATAAATTGACACTATGTATTTTGTAAATTACAGAAATATGTAGTGCTTTTTTGAAGCTTCACAACGAAAAAAGGGCGGTTCACAACATCACAGTTTATTGTGAAGAAAGATATGCCGAAAGAAAAAATAAAGAGAAATCATGTTATACAGATTTTCAGGAAACGGATTTCAGAGTATTAGCTCAAGGAGGACAACGAAATGATGAAAATTAATGGATTTAACGGAACGAATACGCAGACAGGAGCAATGGGAATGGCACAGGCGAATGATTCTGTGAGTAAAAATATTCAGAATCAGATTGCAAATGCACAGCAGAAATTGCAGGACTTATCATCAAATGAAGAACTGTCATTAGAGGATAAGATGAAGAAACGTCAGGAGATACAGCAGGAAATTACAAATCTCAATCAACAGTTAAGACAGCACCAGATTGAACAGAGAAAGGAACAGCAGAGCAAAAAATCATCTATGGATGATATGGTGGCTGGTACAAAAAATACATCTGCAAAGAAAGGAACAGGCTTGTCACAGGCAGGTATGCGGGCAATGATTTCCGCAGATTCATCTATGAAGCAAGCAAAAGTGCAGGGTAGTATGGCAACACAGATGGAAGGAAGAGCCGGTGTGCTTGAGTCTGAAATCAAGCAGGATGCTGGAAAAGGCAATACCGAAAAGAAAGAAGAAGAACTGGCAGATTTGCAGGCAAAAGCGCAGTCTGCAACAGCAGCACAGATGTCTTCACTTTCAGATGCAAATAAATCTATGGAAGAAGCAGTAAAGGCAGACAACAGTACAGATGCAGCAGAAACAAAGAAGGATCAAACTCAGAAAGCAGAGAATACACAGGAAAATGCAGATATGACAACAGATGCATCAGAGAATGCAGATGTCAAAACAGAAACAGCAGAAACAATAAAAAATCCAGCATCAGAAAGTGGGCAGTCGGTAGTATATACACCGATAGATATACGTTTATAGTTCGGAAAGGAGGCTGGTGTTATGTCAGAAATCAAAAGTTTTAGTGATTATACAAGTAAATATAACAGCAATGTAGATTTTTCAGCTTTGTTTAGTGGAATGTCAGATAGTTCATCAATAGGCAATACAAATATGCTTTCTGATTATGCTGCAATCAAAAATGTGAGATGGTATAATAAAGTTATAACACCAACACTGGAATAAATGATATAATCAAAATGAAAGTGAAGGTGATTAAAATGGCAAACACGAACAAACGTTATGAGCCTGAATTCAAAAAAAGATGGTCCGGCTTGTATTAGAAGAAGGACGAACCATCGCAAGCGTCAATAAAGAGTATAACCTAGGAGAAGGAACTGTCCGGAGCTGGATCAGACAGTTTGAAGAAGAATGCGAAAAGAATCTAGAAATAAAAGAAACAAAAGACATTTATGAAGAAAACCGCAGACTCCGTAAAAAATTGGAAGAAGTAGAAAAAGAAGTTCGTTTCCTAAAAAAAGCAGCCGCATTCTTCGCAAAGGAAATCGATTAGAGCAATACCAATTTATTGACCAATACCACAATGAGTTTGGAGTAAGATGGCTTCTTGACCGATTCCATATTTATCCGAATTCCTACTATAATTACAAAAAGAACAGAAAGGCAGGTTATCTGGCAGACAAAGAAAAGAAAAAACAACAAATATTAAGTATTTACTATGAATATGACGGACGTCCCGGATATCGGATGATGGTTATATTTTTAAGAAGAAGGGGAATCAGTCTGAGCAGGACAACTGTACTCAAATATATGAGGGAATTAAAGCTCAGATCTGTTGTGATACCCCAAAAATCTCGGTACCGTAAAGGAGACTGTTATAAAAAATTTAATAACCTGTTAAAGCAGGACTTCACAGCAATTAGACCAAACGAAAAATGGTGTACAGATTTTACTTATTTTAATCTATCGGATGGTGCAAAAAGATATAACTGCAGTATTATAGATCTGTATGATAAATCGGTACTAGCAACCCTGAATAGCAAAAGAATTGATGCGGAATTGGCTATCCAGACATTACAGAATTTTGTGAGGAAAAAGGGATTCAACAGAGCATGAGCAAAGCAGGATGTCCTTATGATAATTCTCCGATGGAAAGTTTTTATGGAACATTTAAGTCGGAATTTATATGACAGAATCGGTTTGAAACAGATCAAGAGTTAAATGAAAGCACGTTGGATTATGTATATGGCTATTACAATCATATACGTCCACATTCATCAAATGGATACATGACACCGTTTGAAAAGAGATATTCCAATCAATGATTTTTTTCAGTGTGAATGTTACCAAAATGCTTGACCATCTCAGTAGGAGAGACACTGGCTATGGCAGACCACACGCTATTAGATCCGTCCTGGTTTGCATATGATACGCCGGGACTGTGGAATAATTATACCCACAATGGACTGCTGTATCTGTATACCCCGGACGAGGAACAGAAAAGCCGGTGGATCCAGATGATCCGGGACAAAAAGCCGGATCAGGTGGAGGCAGGCTGTAGTGAATGTCGTCAGGGAATCCTTCTGCGAGTGCTGGGAAAAAGTGGCGATGCAGTGTATGATTATTTTGAGGATATCGCCAGGGAGGTGTGATCTTTTTTACAGAAAATCCATGGCAGCAGGCGGCTTAGGATCTGCCAGGACAGAAAGGCATACAGAGCACCTGCCACATTGGTGCCAATGCGGAGAGCAATGGCTGTTTTCACACCAAAGAGAGAACCGGCAATGGAAAGTGCCCCAAAGGTGTTAAAGACGGTCTGCCAGGAGTAACCGGCAGAATATCCTACGCCGATACCGCCGATGACACCGATGTATGGATACAGCCAGGCCGGCAGGGTGTTATATAACACAAGGAAGATGCCACAGCCAAGGATGTTAAAGACACCTCTTTTCCAAGTACGGTCTTTGCTGTCTTCCGGAAAAGGAAGGCACACGCTCATGCAGGCAATGCCTGCCCACATAGCCCGGGGCAGGGAAAGCAGCTGCATGATAAACATAGCCGAGCAGACGATCCAGGTAAGGGATAAATACCACTGGCTGCGGGCAGATTTTAAGTTAAATTCACGGAACAGATCCGGAAAACTACGCCGGTAAGGGCGTTTTTTTTGATTCTTGTAAAAGACAAGCATACAGACCATCATGCTGACAAGCAGCCCCAGTACCCGGAGAAGATAGGCTCTGCCGGTAACATCGTAGCCGTAGAGCAGAAGATATCCTAAAACGAAGGTGGACTGGTTGTACATGATCACATTGTGACATCCAAGGATCATTAGCAGCAAGATGCTGATGAAATTTACCAAAAGAGATGCCGGTGCCGGCAGGGTGTTGGCTAGACGGGGACCGGTGATCAAAAGGGTAAAAATACCAGCAATACATATAAGCCCATGGGAGGTGCGGATGCCGAAGTCAGCCTGGCGCAGCACCAGAAGAGCCAGCAGAAAAACCACTCCGGCTACGCTGTTGTCAGAACCAAAGAGCATGCTAAAAAGTGTCACAAACACAAAGCAGAAGGCCATCACAAGATAGACTTTAAAATTATAGATAAGAATGTGGCGTCTTTTCTCTTTTGGATCGGTTGTGTTTTTGATCAAGGCTTTGGAGCCGGTCGAACTTAATTGTAATTCTTCATAAAAAGTCATAGAAAATTGTCTCCTTGTCGTAGGTAGTATTGCACACCATACTACGGAATGGGAAAAATGTCAAGGATCTCCTGCGCAACTGGAAGAAAGAATTCCTTGCTAATGCTCCTCTCGCATTCGATAATAAGCGGGAAGACAATCTCCGGGAAAAACTTGCCGAAGAACGCAAGGAAAAAGCCGATGGGCAGATAATATCATGATTGAACGCTGGTTCCGCAGCTTCAAGTATGAGGAAGCATATCTTACGGAGTATGCTAATCTCAAGGAAGCAAGAGAAGCCATCGGAAGGTATATCTACACCTATAACTTTGAAAGATGCCATCAGTCCATTGGGAACAAACGACCTGCCGAGGTATACTATCCGGTAATGCTTCTGGAGGCAGCCAGAGCAGCCGCATAATATAAAAATCCGGAAGATGCTTCACACATTTTCCATGTAACTCGTCAACATATCAGTTCAAGATAAAAATATCAAATTTTTATCTTGACAACTGAGCCATTATAACTGGTATTAGAATTGAAAAATTTTTTTACAAGTATGCTCCAAATGCTTTAATTTTCAATCTTTCAGGCTTTGCGGATGGTAAAGCAGTTTTCTACGTCTTTCTAAAGAACGACCTAAAAGAAAATGATGATTTGCTTAGTAAACTCTATGAACATGCATTAAATGGCGAATTTGCATTTTTAGATGATTACGTTCAAAAGTTCTTCATATACGACTTTGAGAAAAACTTAATTGCAACATCTACATCTAAGAAAGTGGGGTGATTGTATGAGCGTTTATAAAACAAAATTTTATGGCGAATATAAATTTTCAGATAATGCGACACCATACCTTTTGACTTATCTTAGTAAGTTTTTTAGAACAATTCACATTGAGCGAGATGTAGAAAAAATCAAAGAAAGCTACTATAACTGGAAAGACTACAGCTATTATGGTGATTTAGGATATGAAGGTGAATTATATGTTAATCCCGAAGACAAAAGCTACGGGAATAAGAATTTGATGGCAGTTACCAGATGGTGCCATTTTGCAATTGATAAAAGAGATGACGGAAATTTTCTTATCTGGAATGGCAACAAAAGGTTCTACCATTATGAAGCTTGGATTCAGTATATTATTGACCGATTTTTATAACCTCATAAGATAAAGCTTAACGGTGTAATGTTTGAAGTAGGTATTGGTTCTACAGATGCTAACTATATGGTTTTATATGAAAACAGGCTCATTAAATATTATGCAAAAGACCCAAGAGAACTAGAACGGCTAAGGAATGATTTCAAAAATTCGGATATTATCCTTGACATTATGAATAAAATACCACCGCTGTCAAGTTTATAACTACAAGAAACCCCTGTATTGGGGCTTTTTGTAATTGTTTTTTCTTATACGTATATTAGAATTATTGAAAGCAATGTTGCAAATACCACTTATTATTATTCGATTAATAAAATGCTTGCATTTTCTGTGATTTTGAATATTATTAATATAACAGAGTTGCCCGATGCTTTTTGCAGAGGGGACCAGGCTGTGATTGAGTCCAGCTTTTTTATGTTAAGTGGGTTTTAGTTCACAATCGTTTTTGTTAGTATTTTATAACGTAGGTAATCTGATAAATATGATTTGAAATAAACAAAAAATTCACAATTTTTCTATTGTAATTTTGGTGGTAATGGCATATAATATAATTGCAGGTAGGGATACGCTGTATACTCATGATATCGAATTAGCGTTTAAGCGATATGCAATATCGTCGATCATGAGGCCACCATTTTGGTGGCTTTTTTTATTTTATAAATGAAATGAGGACTTTGTTATGAATATTTATATTTATTCAGATGAGTCTGGAGTTTTTGATAAAGAACACAATGATTATTTTGTTTTTGGCGGACTAATTTTTTTGGGAACAGAAGACAAAGAAAATTGGTCAAGAAAATATTCCAGTGTTGAGAGGATTCTTCGGGCGAATAAAGGGGTTGCAGCTGATTATGAATTGAAAGCAACACAAATTACTAATAAAGAAAAAGGAAAATTATTTAGGTCATTAAATGGATGTTATAAGTTCGGTGTTGTTATTCAAGAGAAGAACGTACTTGATAGAATATATCTGAGTAAGAAAGATAAGCAACGTTACCTTGATTATGCATATAAAATTGCTGTAAAAAGAGCATTTGAGAAGTTGATTCAAGATAGAATCATTACTCCGGATGAGGTTGAAAGATTATATTTTTATGTGGATGAGCATACAACGGCGACTAATGGCAGATATGAATTGAAAGAAGCGTTAGAACAGGAATTTAGGCTTGGAACATACAATTATAGATATGATACATATTATCCACCCATATTTATGAAAATGAAGGATGTTCAATTAGAATATTGTAACTCAAAATCAAAATTATTGGTTAGAGCGGCTGATATTGTCGCAAATAAAATATTCTTTTTGGCAAGAAATGAAAAACAAAAGGAATTGGAGGATATACAGAATCTTAATGTAATATACTTACCATAAACTAGGAGGAAGTGTTAATAATGAAAGTGCAATCGGTAGAAGACTTTTTTCAAAAGAGACAATCTGTTGAAAAATATAATGAAGATAAAATCAATAAACTGAAATGGGAATGTCCGGATGTATTATTCTCCTTTAGAGGAGTATATGCTATTGGCGTGTTTATACATTACCGACAACTATTTGTAGAAAATGTGAGAACCGATATTATAGTGAAAGATGAAACTGGCGTTACAAGACAGCATCTGTATTCAGATAAGTTTTTAAGTGAGAATTATCCACAATTTAGTGATGTAAATAATTTGCCAGAAATAAAAGAATTTTTAGAACATTACTATGATATTGGGAACATAATTCCTACATGGCCGGGGGCGAATGTAAATAGAGGAATGGCGCACTGCTATGATATACCTAATATATATTATAAACGGCATGCTAAATTTACAGAATTGATTTATGATAAGATTTATAGCAATGCATTCATAGATGAAATTATTGAAAACGATGAATATGATACTGTTGAAAAGTTACTAAAGTTGGATCCAAATCAGTATGTTAAGTTTTTGAAATATATTGTGAAAATAATCAAAAAACGCAATCGACAGTTGCAAAATATTTTACAAAAGAGGGAAGGGCTATGAATAGTTTTGAGTTAATTCCTACGGAAGAAAATTTGATACATACCTTGAATAAAGATTTATTGAAACGAAAGATAAATATATAAATACTAATTTTTTTGCATAGTAAATTTGCATTACGACAGGTTTATAGCACCAATTTCGAATGATTTTTTGAATGAAAATAGAAGTCGGGTTATGATGAAAAAATCACATGGCAGATAAACATTTGCCATGTCAAAAAGTGAGAGGTGAAAATGGTGTATAACATATACTTTTACGACAGCGAAAAAGATGCAGTTGTCGTAACGGACATGGATAGAAAGTAACTGGTGATAAATTGTAAAAAGGTAGAGTCACAGGTGGTATTTGATGAGCCTGTGAATGCAGGAATCCTTGCTAGGTTTGCAAGGGAAGAGCTGGCGAGTTATGTGGGCATAGCAATATGTCCGGGCAACTTGCAGGATTATGTGGATGTGTGGAATAAGTTGAATTAAAAGCAAAAGTCGAGAGGTAGAAGTATTATTCCAACTCTTAGCTTTTGCTTTTTTGTTTTAGTAAATATGATTTGTTTAAAACCATATTTAAACATTAAAAAATATTTCTTTTTTATGGGAAATTAGTGGATGTGGTGATATAATAATTGATATATTATGTAGAGATGTTGATATTAGAAATGAAGGGGATGCTAACACTAATGTGGATGGAGATGGCGGGAAAGTAGAGTGCCGTAAATAACATGATAGGATTAAAAGAGACTCTAATGAGAATCATTCATTTAAAGAGCCTCTTTTATTGGTTCATTTTAAAAGTTTTCGATATTCGGATGGCGAACAACCTTTTTGTTTATGAAACAGTCGGCTAAAATACAGTGGGTTATCATAACCGACAATGTGTGCAATTTCATTTACGGCGTAATTTGTGGTTTCCAATAACATCTGAGCATTAGTGATTCGGATGGAGGTGATGAACTGCATTGGTGTTGTACCAGTGAATTTTTTGAAATTCCGAATAAACCAACTGACACTCATTCCTCTGGAAGTAGCATATTCTTCGATGTTGATATCACGGTTATAGTTTTCGTTAAAATAGGACGCTGCAGTATCCATTTCATGATCGAGGTATTCGTTTTTTAGTACATGTTTACGAGTAAGCTCCCGGTGAAAAATAATCAGTAAATGGCGCAGCAGTAGTGTCAGCATTTCTTCGTAGTCCTCCTGACATCTTTGTAATTCTAAAATAATTCGTTTAAAAATACGTTCGTATTCCAGAGATGTTCCAACATGGAAGATACGCTGGTCATTCGGGAAACCATAATTTCTTAAAATGTTCTTTACATCACTTCCGGTAAAATGCACCCAGTAAACTTCTGTTTTATCAATGCCATAGTATTCATATTTCTGGAATTCCTTGGGGCGGTAAAGTACTATGTTTCCTGCTGTAACGACAGTATCGTCATCTGCGTTGTCAAAATGAAAATGAGCTCGTCCGGCTGCTATATAGATGATTTGAAAGTCAAGTCTTCCTCTGGGACGATAAGTTGGAAGCTTTGGGTGTGAGGATAGGCGATAGGTGCCACAGCTTCCTACAATAAGTGGTCGGCTTTTGTCTTTGAAGTCGATAAGGGAGTGGTTGTGATAACCGGAATTTATATACATTTTGAGTCCTCCTTTGGAAAGTGAAATGTCTGACTGCAAGCAGTCAATATTGGTCTGCAGATAAAACTGCATTCACTTTAGTGTATCATTTTGTGCATATTTTGTCCATTTTTGTTTATAGACATTTTCTTTGCAAAAATGTATGATGGTTTCAAGGTAATACAAGGACGGAAGATAATGAGACACAGAAGGTATTTTATTGATTGCCTAATGCGGTGAATAAAAAAATATATATTAAAGGAGGATTACACAATGCTCGTACCACGCTTTTATGAAGATTTGAATGTTATGCATGACAAGACAATGCCGGCAAGGACATATTACATTCCGGCATCAGTTCGTATGAATGATCTAGTGGAGCATCGGGAAAGATCGGATCGTTTTCAGCTGTTAAACGGAGAGTGGAAGTTTCAGTATTATAACAGCATTTATGATGTAACGGAATCATTTTATGAGAAAGGCTATGATGTTTCCGGGTTTGATCAGGTAACTGTTCCGGGTGTATGGCAGATGGATGGTTATGACACGCATCAGTACACGAATATTCGTTATCCGTTTCCATTCGATCCACCATATGTGCCACAGGATATTCCATGTGGAGCATATGTTCATAACTTTGAATATCACAGAGAAGAAAAGGCATCAAAAGCATTTCTGAATTTTGAAGGTGTCGATAGCTGTTTTTATGTATGGGTAAATGGTGCTTATGCCGGATACAGTCAGGTGCCTCACGCTACCAGTGAATTTGATGTAACAGACTTGTTGAATGAAGGGGAAAATACATTAGCGGTTCTGGTGCTCAAATGGTGTGATGGATCGTATTTGGAGGATCAGGATAAGTTTCGGATGAGTGGCATTTTCAGAGATGTTTATTTGCTGAAAAGACCGGAAACGACAATCAGAGATTATCACATTACGACAGATGTAGAAAAAGACAGCGTTGTTGTGAAATTGGATATGCATTTTGCAGAACCAGTGGAAACGAAAGTTACTATAGAAGATAAATATGGAGCAGTCGTAGCAAGAGGGGAAACAGCAGAGAATGGTGTGTTAGAACTGACCGTGTTAAATCCGGTTTTATGGAATGCGGAGAATCCTTATTTGTATCAGGTTATTTTGACAATGCCAGATGAAGTGATTGTTGATCGGATTGGTTTCCGGACGATTGAAATTAAGGACAAAGTTGTTTGTTTTAACGGAGAAAAGATTAAATTTCGTGGAGTCAACCGCCATGATTCTGATCCGGAGACGGGGTTTGTAATCAGTATCCAGCAGATCAAAAAGGATCTGATGCTGATGAAGCAGCATAACTTTAATGCGATTCGTTCCAGCCATTATCCGAACGCACCGCAGTTTTATCAGATGTGCGATGAATATGGATTTATGGTGATTGACGAGGCGGATATTGAGGCACATGGACCATTTATGCTGTACCGGAAGGAGGATACAGACCAGAACCGTTTTCACCGTTGGAATGAAAAGATTGCAGATGATCCGGCATGGGAAAAGGCAATTGTGGACCGTGTCCAGCTTATGGTACAGAGAGACAAAAACCGTCCAAGCATTGTAATGTGGTCTATGGGAAATGAAAGTGCGTATGGATGTAATTTTGAAAAGGCGCTTGCATGGACAAAGAAGTTTGATCCGGACAGGATCACGCAGTACGAAAGTGCAAGATACCGTAATTATGATATTACCTATGATTATGACAATTTGGATCTTTACAGCCGGATGTATCCGTCACTGCAGGAGATAGAGGATTATCTGAAAAAAGACGGAAGCAAACCGTTTCTGCTGGTAGAATACTGCCATAGTATGGGAAACGGACCGGGAGATTTTGAAGATTATTTTCAGATGATTCATAAGGATGACCGGATGTGTGGCGGGTTTGTCTGGGAGTGGTGTGATCATGCAATCGCACATGGAACGGCAGAAAATGGAAAGACCAGATATTATTATGGAGGGGATCATGGAGAAACCATTCATGATGGCAATTTCTGTATGGACGGGCTGGTCTATCCGGATCGTACGCCGCATACGGGACTGCTGGAATATAAAAATGTCTATCGTCCGGTGAGAATCGTATCTTATGACCAAGAAAACGGACAGATGGTTCTTCACAATTATATGGATTTTGATGATTTGAAGGATTATGTGGATATTTTCTATGAAATGACACAGGATGGCTTGACTGTGGAAAAAGGAAAACTGGCAAATGTTGTTGCATCACCCCATAGCGATGCGGAAGTGGAGTTGAAGCTGCAGGTCCCAAATACCGGTAAGATTTATCTGAAGCTTATTTACCGGTTGAAAAAGGAAATGCCGTTGCTTGAACAGGGGTATGAATTAGGTTTTGATGAAATGAAGCTTGCAAATGAGGATGATAGAAACAGACAGGCTGTAAAGTGGCTGGAGCAGGAAAAAGTAATGGGAACCATTGCTGTTAAGGAAAACGATAAGCAGATCGTGTTACAGGCAAAGGATTTTACTTATGTTTTAGATAAGCGTACCGGATTGTTTGAGGACATGCAGTTTGCCGGAAGAAGTTATATTAACCATCCAATGGAATTGAATATTTGGCGGGCTCCGACGGATAACGATATGTATATAAAACTGGAATGGGAAAAGGCACATTATGATGCTGCCTATACCAGAGCATACCGTATAGAGGTGCTTCAGAACAAGCACGGTGTGCTGATCATGGAGCATCTGGCAGTAGTAGCTGATACCGTACAAAAGATTTTGGATGTGGAAATGACATGGAAGATCAATGAAGACGGGAAAATAGAGGCGGTTATAGAGGCAGTAAAAGATAAAGAATTCCCGGATTTGCCAAGGTTTGGAATTCGGATGTTTTTGAATAAGAAAATGGATGAGATTACTTATTTTGGAATGGGACCACAGGAAAGCTACCGGGATAAACACCAGGCTTCCTGTCATGGATTGTTCCGTTCGAAGGTGGCTCAGATGCATGAAGATTATATTCGTCCACAGGAGAATGGAAGCCATTATGACTGTGATTATGTAGAGCTTACAAATGGTCAATGTGGAATTGCAGCAGTTTCAAAGAATCCATTTTCGTTTAACGCTTCTGTTTATACACAGGAGGAGTTGGAACGGGTATCGCACAATTATGAATTGAAAGAATCGGATAGCACCGTATTCTGTATGGATTATGCAATGAATGGAATTGGTTCAAATAGCTGCGGACCGGATGTCATGGATAAATATCGGTTTGATGAGGAAGCATTTCAGTTTCAGTTTGAATTAATTCCGTTTGTAAAAGGATAATACAAGACACTTGATAGCCAAAGCAAATTGTTTCTAAATAACAAATATTGAAGGAGCGATTCTTATGGAGGAAAAGAAATACTTAAAATGGTACAACAAGATAGGATACGGCTCTGGTGATATTGCGGGAAATGTAGTGTATGCATTCCTGACATCATTTGTGATGGTATATCTGACAGATACGATTGGATTGGCATCCGGTATAGTGGGAACACTGATTGCCGTTTCCAAATTACTCGATGGGTTTACAGACATCTTTTTTGGATCAATGATTGATAAGACGCATAGTAAGATGGGAAAGGCAAGACCATGGATGCTGTATGGTTACATTGGTTGTGCAATTACGTTGGTAGCCTGTTTTGCAGTTCCAACAAGTCTTGGCAGGACGGCACAGTATGCGTGGTTCTTTATTGCGTATACGCTGTTGAATGGCGTGTTTTATACGGCAAATAACATTGCTTATTCTGCTCTGACATCACTTGTTACCAAGAACAGTAAAGAGCGTGTGCAGATGGGTTCTTACCGTTTCATTTTTGCTTTTTCAACCAGTCTTCTGATTCAAGCAGTTACTGTTGGATTTGTTGCAAAATGTGGTGGAGATGCAGCCGCATGGCGTATGGTTGCAATTATTTATGCAGTGATCGGATTAGTTGTGAATACTATTTCCACATTATCTGTTAAAGAACTTCCGGAAGAGGAATTAAATGAAGGAGACACAACAGGTGAAGAGGAAAAATATGGGCTGGTTCAAGCATTCAAGCTGCTGGTAAAGAATAAATTTTATCTGATGATCTGTGGTACTTATATTTTGCAGCAGTTATACAGTGCAATGATCGGTGCTGGTATTTATTATATGACCTGGGTTTTGAAAAACAAAAATCTGTTTGGACAATTTGCCTGGGCGGTAAACATTCCTCTTATCATTGCATTAATCTTTACACCAACACTGGTTGGAAAGTGGAATGGTATGTATAAGCTGAACTTGAGAGGTTACATCCTTGCCGTGATTGGCAGAGCTCTTGTTGTTGTTGCCGGATATATGGGAAGTATTCCTTTGATGATGGCATTTACAGCATTAGCAGCATTAGGACAGGGACCTTGGCAGGGAGACATGAATGCAGTGATCGCATCTTGTTCCGAGTATACATACCTGACACAGGGAAAGCGTGTGGATGGTACGATGTATTCCTGTACTTCACTTGGCGTTAAGATTGGCGGAGGTATTGGAACGGCGGTCGTAGGATGGCTCTTAGAACTTAGTGGTTATGTGGGAACACATGCTGTTCAGCCACAGTCTGCGTTGAATATGATGCAGTTTATGTATTTTTGGCTGCCACTGATCTTTGATGTACTTATTATGTTTATCCTTTCCAGAATGAATGTGGAGGAGATAAATGCAAAGATCAAAAAAGAAAAGGGAATTACAGTAGAAACCGCTCAGCAGTAATGAGCAGAAATTGGTAACAGGAAAGCATTGTCTTAATTGAATAAACAATTACAGGCAATGCTTTTTGTTACGAAAGGAAAAGAAAAGGAGATGGGTTTTGTGGTGACACAGGATTTAGTGAAAAAATTAAAAGATGGATTGTATGATGCAAAACTGAAAGATATCTATGTAGATGAAAAGAAGATATCGTATGAAAGAAATCGTTATATAAAAGCAGTGGAGAGTTATACGGTACATTTTGGCGAAGGTGAGGTATCTGTCTTTAGTGCACCGGGAAGAAGTGAGATTGGTGGAAATCATACAGACCATCAATGTGGAGAGGTGCTGGCGGCGTCCATCAACAATGATGCGATTGCTATTGTGCAGAAATTGAAAGAACCATGCGTCAAAGTTATATCGGATGGGTATGAATTGATTACGATAGATTTGGATGATCTGGACAGGAGAGAGGACGAGGCGGTAACAACAAATGCACTGATTCGAGGGGTATTAGCAAAAACAAAAGAATATGGGTATCAGATAGGAGGCTTTCAGGCTTTTGTCACCAGTGATGTGCTGATCGGAGCGGGATTATCTTCCTCGGCTGCATTTGAAACGTTGATGGGAACCATCTTATCCTATCTGTTTAATGATGGTAAAATTTCGCCGATTGAAATCGCCATGATTGGACAGTTTGCGGAAAATGTATATTTTGGAAAACCTTGTGGCTTGATGGATCAGATGGCATGCTCTGTAGGCAGCTTGGCACATATCAATTTTCAGAATCCGACCGCACCTTTTGTAGAGCGGATTGAGTTTGATCTGGATGCTCAGGGATATAGTCTTTGTATTACAGATACGAAAGGCTCCCATGCTGATTTGACAGCGGAGTATGCAGCAATTCCGGAAGAAATGAAAAAAGCAGCAGCCTGTCTTGGAAAAGAAGTGCTTGGACAAGTTTCAAAAAAAGAAATACTTGCAAATTTGCCAGGAATCAGGGAAAAGGCTGGTGATAGAGCAGCACTTAGAGCAATTCACTATGTGTGTGAAAATGAGCGTGTGCAAAAAGAAGTGGCAGCATTGAGAGAGAATAGATTTGGAGAATTTTTAAGATTAGTTAAAGAGTCAGGTGATTCTTCTTATAAGTATTTGCAGAATGTGTATGTGTGCCATGATGTGGAACATCAGAATGTTTCTATTGCATTGGCTGTCAGTGATATGATTTTAGGCGTGCAGGGAGCAAACAGGGTGCATGGTGGTGGCTTTGCCGGAACAATACAGGCATTTGTACCAAATGATATTGTTACATTATATAAAACAGAGATGGAAAAGGTGTTTGGAGATGGTGCTTGTGATGTACTTAAAATTCGCAAATATGGTGGAATTCAAGTGATGTAAGATACTCAAAAAAGACAAGGAGGAATGGTTATGGGTAGCATTTTAGTATTAGGTGGAGTTGGTTTTACGGTAAAAGAGGTTGTGGAAACTGCGAGAAAAGTGACAGGACACCCAATTCCGGCGAAGGAAGAACCACGTCGAGCAGGAGATCCATCTATGTTGATCGCTTCCAGTGCAAAAGCAAGGGAAGTGTTAGGATGGAATCCGCAATATGCAGATTTGGAAACAATTATCGGTACGGCATGGAAATGGCATAAAAGTCATCCAAATGGATATCAGAATGTGTGAAGGGGGGGGAAGTGTCATGATTAATGAGTATATCGATGAACTTGTGGCGTATGGATTGAACCAGGGATTGGTTGATCCGGAAGATGAAGTATATGTGACGAATCGCCTTCTGGAATTATTTCAATTGACAGAGCATGAAGGAACAGCGAAAGAGGTTAGATCAGAAAGAGAATTGTCACAGATTTTAAACGATATGTTGGAATATGCATGTCGGCAGGGGATGCTGGAGGAAGAAACAATTACGGAAAAGGACTTGTTTGATACAAAGATTATGGGAATATTGACACCCCATCCCTCTGTGGTTCGCAGGCAGTTTTGGGATAAATACAATATATCTCCTAAAGCTGCAACAGATTTTTATTATCAGTTTAGCCAGGCAACAAATTATATTAGAAAAGATCGAATTGCAAAGGATGAGAAATGGACAGCAAATACAGAATTTGGTGCAATGGATATAACCATCAATTTATCAAAACCGGAAAAAGATCCTCGTGATATTGCAAAGGCAGGAAAAGCAAAAAAATCGGGGTATCCGAGTTGTTTGCTATGCAAAGAAAATGAAGGTTACGCCGGACATATTTCTCATCCGGCAAGACAAAATCACAGAATTATTCCGATTACATTGTGTGGAGAACAGTACAATTTACAGTATTCGCCGTATGTGTACTATAACGAACATTGTATTGTTTTCAATGATCGACATATTCCAATGAAAATTGATAAAGCGGTTTTTGCCAAATTGTTGGATTTTGTGCGGCAGTTTCCACATTATACGGCAGGATCGAATGCAGATCTCCCGATAGTAGGTGGTTCTATACTGAGCCATGATCATTTTCAAGGAGGCGGATACGAATTTGCAATGGCAAAGGCTCCATATGAGACGGAATTTTCATTAAAACAATTTCCGGACGTTCATGCAGGAATTGTAAAATGGCCTATGTCTGTGATTCGCCTGCAGGGAGAAATTACCGAATCAATAGTAAAGGCTGCAGATCATATTTTAATGCTTTGGCGCAGATATACAGATGAGAAAGCATTTATTTTCAGCGAAACCAATGGAGTACCACATAACACGATCACACCGATTGCGAGAAAAAAGGGCAACCTATTTGAGTTAGATATGGTACTGCGAAATAATATTACGACAGAGGAGTTCCCAATGGGTGTATATCATCCGCATCCGGAATACCATCATATCAAAAAAGAAAATATTGGCTTGATTGAGGTGATGGGCTTAGCGGTTCTTCCTGCCAGACTGAAAAAAGAAATGGCAGAGCTGGAACACAGAATATTGAATAAGGAGAATCTGTGGGAAAGCGATTTGACAAAATCACATGCAGAGTGGGCAGAGAAATGGATGCCAAACTATGAAATCACAGACGACAATCTTCATGCAATTGTGCAGAAAGAAATAGGATTTGTGTTTGCAAAAGTGCTGGAATGCGCAGGTGTTTACAAAAGAACACCGGAAGGACAAGATGCCTTCAAAAAATTTTTGGAGTGCATATAAAAAAAGGACCATTTCACATTTGTGAAGTGGTCTACTTTTTCAGTATTCAGTTTTCACAAATAGTCCTTTTAGCCAGATTATGCATGATATACATGCTCAAAGTATCCTTTATAGAAAGCTAAAAGGTTGTTAATATAATTTTTGAATTTGCTCATTTTGTATTCCTCCTTTCCTTGTTTGCAAGTTCATTATAGGACAGGCTGGATAAGAATGCTTGCCAAATTAAAAGAAAATGTAGACAAATGTTGCAGAGGAAATCAACAATTAAGTAATAAAGGGGAGATGTATCAATGCATTTGACGTTTAAGGAAACAAAGGAAGAGGTATATGCGGCGCAAAAAGTGTCAAAACATGTATCTCCACATTTACATAATGCATTGGAGATTGTGTGCGTAACGGAAGGAACACTTGAGATGGGAGTGGGGCAGGAATTATATCATATGGAAAAGGGTGATATCGGATTTGTCTTTTCTGATATTATTCATCATTATCAAGTGTTTTCAGAAAAAACGAGCCGGGCGGATTATATCTTGGTTCCGTCTTCTTTTGCAGGAGTATTTAAAGATAAAATACAAGGATATGCTCCTAAATATCCGGTTATTCGTGCGGGGCAGATTGAACCAGATGTTTATAATGCAATTCAGGCGATTATCCAAATGGAAGAAAACGAACCTATGATTGTTCAAGCTTATGTTCAAATTGTGCTGGCAAGATGTATAGGAAAAATGGAATTGGTGGAAAAAAGTTGTGTGGGAAGTGATGACTTAATTTATCGTACTGTATCTTATATATCAGGAAATTTCAGGAGACAGTTTTCTTTGGAAGATATGGCACGCGATCTTGGAGTGAGCAAGTATGTATTATCCAGGGTGTTTTCTAAAACATTTCACCGTAATTTCAATCAGTATCTCAATGATGCCAGATTAAGTTATGCATGCACAAGATTGGTAAATACCAGTGATACGATCCTGAATATCTGTCTGGACAGCGGTTTTGACAGTCAGAGAACATTTAACAGAGTGTTTAAAGAACGCTATAAAACCGCACCAAGTGAATATCGGAAAAACAAAAGACGAAATGGGTAAGGGGATAGAAGTGGGAAATTCAAAAATATAGAAAGGCAGGACAGTTATAGAAAGACTGATTTGGCAATAACAGTACGGGAATGATTTCTAAATTCAAAATATCATGCAGTGTGATACTCCCTTTATGGTCTATAAGAGATGGTGCGAGTCCAGAGTGTGCTGCTAACCACAGTGACCGGTGATTTCAACTGGAGATTAAGAATTAAATTAGTTGTGATTCTATAGTATTTGTGATATCATTTTAAATGAGAAAACTGGTTACACAGATATGAGTGTAATCACTTCCTAAAAAGTTATAGGCTAAAAGGGAAACCAATTATGATTGATGAAAAGGTTCAAGTAGGCGATGGTAGTATTTCAAATGATGAGAATGTTATAGTTCATAATCTGGGAACATTGAATTGGAATATCTATGCTTGTATTTTCGAGAAACATGTTACGGATGAGGTAATAGTAACAGATGAACAACTTTCTTGTATACAAGGAAAACGCCCTGAAGCATATGAAGATGCAATTCATTATGTCAAAGATGTTTTGGATTCGCCAGATTATATAATTCGCGGCAAACATCCAAATACAGGACTTGTTATTAAAAAAATTCCTTACGGTTCTGATAATATGTTGCTGGTTCTTGGAATTAGTACAGCGGGGGATAAAGAAGGATACCAAAATTCTCTGATTACAAGTTGGAAAATAACTGAAAAAAGGCTGAATAATTATTTGCGTAATAGTCTTATGCTGTAGAAAAAGCACCTAAAAAAGTTATAATAAAAAAGTAAAATATCAATAAGGAGAATATACATGGCACATAGTTCAAATGATAGAGAAAATAAGAAAACGTTAGAAATAAAACAAAACTTTTTGGTAAATGCAATATCAGACATTTCAGCATACATACAATTGACGGATACAAAAGTTTCTATAATTATGGGAGCTGTTGTTGCAATTCTTGTTGGAATTGCAGCTTGTTATAAACCGATAGGTAGTGTTGTGGGAAAAATTATACCGTGTAGTTGGAAAGGTGTTTTGTTAATCATTTTAATTGTTCTTGGATTTATAAGTATGATATTAGTATTTGCATTTGGAATAATGACAGTTAGAGGTCATTCATGCATTATTGATTATAAATCAAAATGGTTTCTTCCAAAGCCAACTAAAGAATATTCTTTTGATGAATTTACTCGAGATATACTAAGAATGAATGATAATGATATTATTATTAACATGTCTGCAGAATTATATAAGTTAAATGATATAAATCGTCGAAAATTGCGGACGATGAAATGGACATTATATGCGTTTTCGGGTTTTCTTATAGTAATAGCTTGTGTTGTTATTTTATTTTTAGTGACTGTATTGTGAGGTGATTAGATGGCAGTAGATGTAGATGAGATTTATAAAAGTACTTGGGAACATTATCAAAAAGCTAAGAGTAATGTGATAAAAAAGGATTTTGTCCTTGAACATCGTGCAGACGCAATTTCAGATATTATTCCTGGGTTTGAGGCAGATAAACTAGAGTTTGGTTCATATGATAAAGAAAATTTTGCAGTATTGTTTGTAGATATGCGAGATTCTACATTAAGGGCACAAAATGTTGGGGCTGAAAAGACTTTTTTGACAATGCATGTATATTTAACTGCATTATTAGAAGTTATTAAATTTTATCATGGTAAAGTTATAGATATAATGGGAGACGGAATAATGGCTTTTTGGGGTGGTCGTGCGGCTCGTGAAGAGGAGAATATGGTAAAAGCGATTGCAGTAAAAAAAGCAGGACTTTGTGGCCGAGATATGTTAGCAGTTCGTGAAAAAGTCATAAATGAAATAATTGATAAAGAAGATCTTGGAGCTCCGATTAATATTGGAATAGGTGTAACATTTGATAGTGTGATTGTAACCAAAATAGGAATTCCAAATTCTTATGATGTAAAAGCATTTGGAGATTGCATAAATGTTGCATCAAAATATTCATCAAAAGTAACAAATAAAGTTAAAGTTTCAAAAAAGGTAAAAAATTTGTGGCCTAAAAGTGAAGGAGGGACAATCCTTTTTTCTCCGGTTCATGGAGAGGACGCATATTATTTAACATCAAAGTGAGGTAAATGTTTTGGATGAGAAGATATCTAAAGTAGAAATAGAATTGTTATCTGCTGCGATTGATAGAATTGTTATGCAGGAAGTTTTAGAAGATGAACTGCTGGGCACATTACCTAAGGTTGACGAATTAAATGATTCTAATAAGATATATCGTGGTAAGGTATCAGTTCTTTTTGTGGATATGCGTGAATCGACAAAATTGCCAGAGAAGTATAGTGCAGAACAACTTGTGAAAGTATATAGGAGTTATATTCGAGTTGTAGTACAGGCTATTAGGTATTCTGGTGGAATTGTCAGGGATTTTATGGGCGATGGAGTCCTGGCTCTTTTTATAGATGATACAGATGGTACATCTGAAGATAAGGCAGTGCATGCTGCCAGATATATTACTACCGTAATTGATAAGTTTTTAAATCCGGTATTAGATCAAAAAATGAAGCATCGAATATCATGTGGAATAGGAATACATACAGGAGAGATTTCTCTTTCTAAAGTAGGGATGCGTGGTAAAGAACAAAATGAGAATTCTGAAAATGAATTTGGAATAGCATGGATAGGAAATAGTACTAATTTAGCATGTAAACAAAGTAGTGCAGTAGAATGTGGAACAACCTTTATTAGTACATCGACATACGCAGCGCTTTCGGATGTAAATAAGAGTGAAAAATGGAAACAGGTTGAAATTTCAAAAGGAACAAATATTTTGAAAGGATATATTGCGGAGCAATATTATTTATTACTTGATGAAGAATGCGAGCCGTGTATAGCAAAGAGTTGTCTCAATACAAAAAATACGACGGATATTTTTGACGAGAAAATTGAGGAAATTACGCAAAGAGCAGAGGCTCTTGGTTTAAAACAACAAAAATTGGATGAAAAGGCACAGCAGTTGACAAGGAAAGAAAAATCGTTGAATGAACGAGAAAAGACTCTTAAGGAGAAAAAATATTCATTTTATTGCGAAGTTTTACAAAGCGGACACTGCAAAGAGGAGTATGTTAAAATAATGGGGCAGGAATTTTGGGAGGAGAATTTAGACTGTGCTATTTCTGCTGGTGAAGATATTGGAAAAAGTGAACACAAAGTGAAACAAGAAGTTAGCTATGCTATGGTTAGTATATACGAAGATTTGCAATTATATGATAAAGCTTATGACTTCCTAGTCGAACAGGCAATTGGGTATTCATGGATACAGCTTCATACAGTCCAAAACATAGTAAAAAAAGTTGGTTATTGTAGTAGACTAAAATCTGCGGTATGTGAAAGATTAGAAAAAAATGATTTGTCTACAGATGATCGTAAGGATTTTGAAGAAACCAAAAATTGGATAATGTTTGATTATGAATTATAAAAAAATTCATGTGGCAAAACATATTTATATATAGTATGCAACCTTGTTGGGTTCTAATATTAACAAGGATTTATGGTAGATGGCTCGATTAAGAAAAGATTGATAGTAGTAACCCCACCCATTTTTTACTACGTTTTTACTACGATTGCTGTACACATCTTGCAAAATTTTGCTAAGATTTGCATTTTATGTACAGAAATGACCAATACATAAAGAAAAATTAACACCGCGCAAAATGCTGCAAATGGCAGCAGAAAAGCGCCTTTTGAAAGGAGTTTATATGAGTATACGAGTACTATTCATTTGCCACGGCAATATGTAATAATATGGGGGCAAATGCCTATGATTATAATGCCTGCGTAACTGTACTATAAGAAATACACCTTTTTTACACCTTTTGCAATTCAAAATAGTTAAGTCCTAATATGATATAAAGATGCATAAGCACCTCGGTAAAACGAAGTGCTTTTTTTCAACCCTTTTTTAGATGGAGGTGAGTTAGGTGGTAAAAGTAAAATTGCAGGGAAAGAAAAATGAAGTAAGGAGAATGCTAAAGTTACTGCAGAAAAATCCAAGATGCAATATCAGCTACATATCGGATTTTATGAGATGTGACAATGAAAAATATCATCGGATATATCTTGGAGTATACCCAGTGAAAAAGACGAAAAATGTTGTACAAAGAATTAGTTAATGAATCTGAAGAATACGGAGTGTCAGAATTATGTGTAAAGTAATAGCGATTTGTAATCAGAAAGGCGGTGTATCCAAGACCACCACAACAGTAAATCTTGGAGTTGGAATGGTAAGAGAAGGAAAAAGGGTGCTTGTAATTGACGCCGATCCACAAGGAAACCTTTCCCAGAGTCTGGGTATTGAAAATCCGGACGAATTGGAGATAGCACTACCAACCATTATGGAGCAGATTATCATGGACGAGGAGTTTGAGGTGTCAGAGGGAATTATTCATCATGTGGAAGGAATTGACCTCATGCCTTGTAACATTGATTTATCCGGTGTGGATGTTTCTCTGGTTAATGCAATGAGCAGGGAGTTTGTGCTAAAGACCTATGTGGATTGCATGAGAGAATATTACGATTACATTCTCATTGACTGTATGCCAAGTCTGGGAATGATAACGGTAAATGCTCTTACAGCATCCGATAGTGTGTTGATTCCGGTGCAGGCTGCTTATTTACCGGTAAAGGGTTTGGAGCAGTTAATTACGACAATCTTCCGGGTTAGAAAGCATCTAAATCCTGGGATTCAGTTTGAGGGGATTCTTATTTCCATGCTGAATGCAAGAACTAATTATGCAAAGGATATTATTGAACTGATTACTGAATACTATGGTGAATCCATTCCAATCTTTGATAGCCGGATTCCTTTTTCTGTAAAGGCCGCAGAAACATCAGCAGCCGGGGTAAGCATATTTTCGCTGGACAAGAAACATCCGGTGGCCGGTGCTTATGAAGAACTGACAAAGGAGGTGCTTGCTCATGAGTAGAACAAAGGCATTAGAAAAAGTGAAATTAACAAGGTTTGATGATTTGTTTGGTGGTAAGGAGGAGCCTGTGGTAGAAGCCGGAGAAGTTAAGCAAATACCAATCTCGGAACTTCATGAGTTTCACAACCATCCGTTTCAGATTCGCTCAGATGAAGAACTGGAGGAAATGATAGAAAGCGTACGTCAGCATGGTGTGTTGGTGCCGGGAATTGTACGATCACGAAAAGAAGGCGGTTATGAGATTATTGCAGGACATACAAGAAGACATGTTTGTGAACTGCTTGGTATTGATACCATGCCGGTTTTTGTAAAGGATTTGGATGATAATGAAGCCAGTCTGATTATGGTAGATTCCAACATCCAGCGAGAGAACATCTTACCCAGTGAAAAGGCGAGAGCCTACAAAATCAAGTACGATGCCATGAAGAACCAGGGCAAAGAAGGAAACAGTCTTCAAAAAATGTCGGAGGAAAGCGGCGAGAATTATAAGTCGATACAGAGATATATCTGGCTTGCCAGACTAAATGATAATCTTTTAGGAATGGTAGATAACAAGAAACTGGGTTTTATCCAGGGGGTAAGTTTATCGGTTCTTTCCAATAAAGAGCAGGAAATGGTTTATGATGCGATTTGCCGGTATGAAAAAAAGTTGTCGACGGTACAGGCTAATACCATAAAGCAGTTGAGTGCAGATGGAAAATTGGATGAAGAGACATTGGAACGCTATTTGTTTTCTGTTGAAAGGCACAGTAAGAAGAAAGATATTACTCTGAAAAATGAACGATTGGCAGAGTATTTTGAGGAAGAAACCACAGAAGATGAAATGATGGATGTCATTTTTGAATTACTGGAGAAATGGAAACAAAAGAGAGGAAGTGAAGAAAATGAATAAGATTATTTTGCTGGGGAATATGACGAGAGAACCAAAGACAACAAGGAAAAAAAATGAGGATGGCAGCGAGATGGTTATTACAAAGTTTGACCTTGCGGTAAATCGCAGAAATAAGCAAGAGGGAAATGCCGATGCAGATTTCTTCCACTGTACATCCTTTGGCAGACAGGCAGAGTTTGTAGAGAAGTATTTTCATAGCGGTTCCAGGGTGCTTGTGGTTGGTCGTGTACAGAATAATAATTACACGACCAAAGAGGGAAACAAAGTATATGGTTTCAGCATTATTACTGAAGAAGTCGAGTTCGCACAGAAGAAAAGTGCAGGAAACACAGTAGCCGATGCAGATGATTTTTCGTCTGCTGGAGATGAACAGGTACCATTCAAGAGCAGGTAGGTGATAACATGGCAGAAGGTTTCTTCCGAAGTAAAAAAGGTTTTACAGTCGTTCAAAATGAAATAACAAGAGATGTAAAAATTTCTTTGAAGGCGAAGGGATTATATCTTGTGATACAAGCATATATCTCTATGCCGGATAAGAAATGGACAAAAGAGGATTTCAGAAATCTGACCAAAGAAGGAAAAAAGGCATTTGACAGTGCATGGAAAGAATTGAAGGATTTTGGATATTTAAAGGTTCATTTCATGCTGGATAATGGCAAGTGGAAGACCGAGTATGAATTGCTGGATGAACCGGATTTGGGTCCTCATACGTTATACCATAATAGTGAAGGAGAGGTTTCCAGTGATAATCTGACACGTGCAGAAAAGAAACGTCAAACGCAAACGGTTACGGATGAACATTCATCTTTTCAAGCAGATAATGCGGATGAAGATACAGAAATTGGCGATTCTGACCGTTACCCCCTTTTTGGTACTAACGGTAATTCTGACCGTTACCCCCCTTTCGGTAGCAACGGTAACGGTAGTAACGCTTACGGTAGCAACGCAAACGGGGGTAACAATAATAAAGACTATAATATAAAACCTGATTTAAAACCTAATATAATAAATCCTAATCCTAATCAATATCAAGAAGAGGATGCGAGGGGAGAAGAGTATCCCATGGAGTTTATTGAACATCATTACGATCTGGATGAAGAGTTTGTGTCTTTGTATCAGGAAAGGCAGATAAACACGATGAAGGATGTCCTTTATGATGCTTTGAATACCCAAAAGCCTGTCATTCGTGTGATGGGTGAAGACAAACCGGCAGCTGTTGTGAAGTCCAGACTTTTGAAATTGGACAGGCTTGATATTGATTATGCCATAGAACAGTATAATAAGCAGGTGACAAAAGTAAGAAATCATAAGGCATATATGCTTACGGTTCTATATCAGGCAAAAGCACAATGTGATTTGGATATTAGTAATCAGGTCATGTACGATTTTTATGGAGCCGGTCAACTGGAAGATGTAGGAGGTGATGACAATGGGGAAGAAGAGCGAATGTATTCGGGTCCCGATACTGCTTCGTATGGATAATCCAAGACACCAGTTGGTTTACAACATTTTGGAGAATGTAGACAACAAAAGTGCTTACATACGTGAGGCGGTGATTTATTATTATCGACATAATGGAATTTCGATGAAGTCAGATGACATTCTGGATGATATTCGAAATGTGATACAGGAATGCAAGGAGGAACTTTTAATCGAACTGGAAAAACGTTTGGAAAGTCATTGATTAAAAAATGTTTTAGAAAACTACAAAATACGATATAATCGAATTGCTAGGAATGACTAGCGTACAGCGAAAGGCGTGTGATTTTTATGAAAAGAATAATTGTGAAAATAAGTATTGTGTTACTTTTAATGCTGACAATGGCTGGTAGCAAGGAGACAGAGGTTTCTGCCAAGATTAAGACAAAGAAGATTACCATTGATCTTCGTGGTGGAAATACGGCAATTAGAGAACCGGAAATTGTCAGAAAAGCCAAAGTGGTAAAAGTGAAAAGCAGTAAGAAATCTGTAGTGAAAGTAAAATTCAAAAAGAGAAAGAAAGAGATTTGCTTCAAGGCAAAGAAGAAAGGAAGTGCATTGATTACTGTTTCTTGCAAAATGAAAAATGGCAAGACGAAAAAAATGAGGTACAAGGTCAAAGTAATAAAAACGAAAGCACCCACTGATTTGGAACGAAGCAAAAAGGCATTCGCAATTCAGAACCAGTATCGGAAAGCCAAAGGTGTTAAGGAACTTCAATGGTCCGATGAGATTTATGAGTTCTGCCGATACCGCTTGAAAACCAGTGGATATGATAATCATGCCAATCTGGGAAGAGATATGAACTCTTACTTTGGGGCATTTGCAGGATGCAGAGATTTGTTTTTCTCAGAGAATCTGACAACGGGGTGTTCAGCAGGAGATGCAATGGAATCATGGAAAAAGAGTCAGGGGCATTATAGAAACCTACTGGCAGAACGACATGTGTGTGGGGCGATTGCCTGTTATAAAGATATGTGGATTGCAATCTTTTATGATAAAGATAAAACTGATTTCATAAACTGGAAATCCTATCAGATAAAAAGGATGACCATAAAACGATATGATAACGGCTCGGGGGCTTATATTGAGGGTTCCGGATTTGCCTATTATGAAGAATCAAAGAAGGATACAACTTTGAAAATGGATAAGATTTCATTGTCAAGTGGAAAGGTTGTTTATCTGGAAATTGGAAAAAGTTATGTGTTTTATGAGCGCATTGTACCGGATGGATATGAGAAAGCAAAGACTGTTCATATAACGGTTGAAGAAAATGGGAGCAATGAGATTGTCTTGAGCAATTAAATAGTATATAGATATAGGGAAAAGTCCTTTAGTGAGTAAAAAACTAAAGGGCTTTTTTATGTATACGAAATCGGGTAGGAGTCATCCTACTCGATTTACAAGCGTTTGGACAAAATGTCCAAACGTGGTGATGTTGTCAGAGAAAGGAGAACTGTATGAATGAACTCGAACGTGCTCCACCGAAGCGAAGAGGGGCGAAGTAATCTAACAAAAACAGAAAAGAGGTAAAGAAGAGTGAAAAAGAAAGTAAGAAGAATTATATCGGCAGTTTTAGCAGTGGTCATGTTATGCGGAATCATTCCGGCTAATGCTACGGTATCAAAAGCAGCAACAACAGCCAATGTCAGCTTGTCCTCGTTGGGACGAAAAGGAACCGTATCTTTTGGCTCCAAATCAAAATCAGGGACATGGTGGAAGATGCGTTTGGGTTCAAAAGAGGCGTTCTGCTTAAGCCTTGGACACACCTGCCATTCGGGAAATACTTATGCAGCAGAAAACAGTTATAAATGGGATCAGGATACGGGCGGTGAAAAGCATGGGTATTATGCGAAAATTATCCGTTGGTATGTGCTAAACGGGAAACGTACGCAAAAAAGTTTTGTGATGAGTCAGGCGTTGATATGGTCGGTTTCCGAGGGGCGTAATTCCGAAGCACAGTTAAAGGATGTGATTAAACAGGTAAGGGAGAAAACTGGCACATATAGTTCTAAGACGGTCAACGAATTATACAATTCCATCTTTGAACCAAGTGGAAACTGGGAAGCCTCGGCAACCATCTGGCAAAAGACCGGAAACAGTAAAGGGTATCAGAAGTTGATTACGGTTGATGCGGAAAAGCTACCACAAATATATACACCTACTACATTGACCGATACAACTTATTATCGTCAGAGAATTACGGTTAAGAAAAAAGACGAGGATGGAAATGGACTGGGAGGCATTCAGTTTACCTTAGATGCAGATAATCTGGATGATTTGTATTCTTTTTCCGTGTCAGATAGAGATGGTGTGGAAAGCAATAGTGCCGATGATGATAATGAAACATCCTTTAGTCTTACCGGATATACAAGAGATTCCGGAAGATTGGCATATCGCATGACATATCGTTTGCAGACGATGGATTACTATTATTATACGGATAGTGATTTGGCAGATATGGATAGTGATGCGAAAAAAGCTGCTAAGAAGTTTTTGACGGATGATTTGGAACTGGATGAAGGGATTGATTTTCCATCTGATTTGACTAAGGCATCTGCACAGAAAATGGCAGCACAAGAAATCAAGGATTTGATGGATAACATTTCTAACACCTATACTTTGACAGAAAACAACACCGGAGAGAATAAGCATCTGATTGTGGACCCGACATATGCGAAAGGCGTAAAAATTACGTTGGACAAAGATGACAGTTGGCAAAAAGATTCCAGTGGTGCATGGCCGGAGAGCGACGATGAGATTCCATCCGATTATGAGAAGGCTTACATTACCGGGGTGACGAATCACTACAAAAAGGCTTCCATCAATGTGATTAAGGCAGATAAGTACAGTGCGGACAAAAAGGCACATGGAGATGCTTCTTTAGAAGGAGCACAGTTCCAGTTATATGCAGATAGTGCTTGTACAACAAAGGCTACTGTATACAACGCAAATGGAGCAAAAATGACTGCCGGAGTCTATACGATTCAAAATGGAAAAGTGACTACGGATTACCTTCGCAGTGGTGTGACCTACTATCTGAAGGAGATTAAGGCACCTGTTGGGTACAATTTGTCTACGGAAGTGATACCGATTATGGCAGATGCTTCCGGTAAGACAGTGGAATATACCAGCGAGATTTCTAATGCGGAATATGGAAATAATCCAATACTTGGAAAGGTAGCTATTCAGAAATACTATTCGGATGGGGAAACCGGATTGTTAGACCCGGAGGCGAATACCACATTTCAGGTTTATTTAAAGAGTAAAGGCAGCTACGAGACTTGTACGGATTACGAACGTGCCATTATCAAGACAGATAGTAATGGCTACGCAGTTACCGGCAATCTCTATTATGGTACTTATGTTGTTCATCAGGTAGATTCGGGAGATGTCGATGCTATCCATGTGGATGATTTCGATGTGGAAGTAACCGAGAATGGGAAGGTATATACCTATCCATTGAACAATAAGTTGTTTAAGGCATATCTCAAAATACTGAAAAAGGATAAACAGACGGAAAAGCAGGTGTTGAAGCCGGGAACTGCTTACAAGATTTATCGGGTAACGGACGATGGAGAGGAATTGGTGAGCCAGAGTTACAGCAATGGAAACCAGATGAAGACTGTTGATACCTTTATGACTGATGAATCCGGAGAAATCATGACGGTCAAGCCGCTTCGTTCTGCAAAATACCGAATCTATGAAGTGGATTCGGCAAATGGACTTCATATAGTGAAAAAGTTCATTGAAGTGGAAATTAACAGTAAAGCAGATAATTATGAGTCCTATGTGGACGAGGATGGATATACTCATGCCATTATTACAGTGACGTATACCAACGAGGAAACTTATGGCAAACTGGCAATCTCAAAAACCGGACAGATGCTGATGGGATGGGATTCCGAGAAAAGGGAATTTATCTATGCGGATCGTTCTCTGAAAGGAGCAGAATTTGAAATCTATGCCGACGGAGATATTGTGACGCAGGATAACCAGGGGGATACATGGTTTAAGGGTGGAGAAAAGGTGGCAACAATAACCACAGGTGAAAAGGCGGAGTTTACATCTGATTGTAAAGGTATTTGCAATTACTCTGTGGATGAAAATGATGTGGTTCATATTACATTACCGTTAGGAAAATACAAGGTAAAAGAAGTAAAAACACTTTATGGATATGTATTTTCGAAAGATAACGAATGGAATCTTGAGTTTACGTGGGAAAATGGACAAGACGAATTTGTACTGAACTCCACAGAGGATACCGATAAATCGGGAAGTTTGAATCTTCGCAATGAACTGGCAAGACCACAGATTTCTCTCTTAAAAGAAGATGCGGATACGAAGGAAACAGTAAGCGGAGCTGCTTTCTCCTTGTGTACAGCGCAGGATATTTACAATGTGGATGGAGAAAAGATTGTAGAAGCAGGAACGGAACTCACTACTTTGACAACCGGTGAGGATGGAACTGCCATCTGTGATATGATGTTACCGTTTCAGGATGAAAATTATGTGGTATCGGGAAGCGCAGTAAGTGGTTCTGCCGTTTCTGTAGAAAGTGCAGCGGTGGAAACAGGCAATTCAGAAGAAAATTCAATTTCTCAGGCATTAAATTCCGGGATGTACTATCTGAAGGAGATTTCCGTTTCAGACAGTTATTATTTGGATGAAGAGCCGATTCCGGTTCAGTTGTCTTATAAGGATGCAGTTACCCCAGTTATTTATGTGAACTGCCGGAAGGAGAATAAGCAGACTACAAATGAGATTGACAAGTTGTCAGTGGCAGATTCCAGTGAGATTGCAGGATGTAATCTGGTGATCACAGATGCAGAAGGAAATGAAATCATTTCTTGGACTTCAGGAGATAAGGATTCGGTCAAAGTATCGGTCACAGAGAAGGATGGATACTGTAATCTGAAATATTCTTTTGATGAGAAGGGAAATCTTCATGTCGGAGGATTGCTTCATGATAAGGACTATACATTGACAGAAACCCGCCCGGCAGATGGATATGTAACAGCGGATGCTATTGTATATCAAATAAGGCAGAAAAAGGCGGAGGATGGCAGCGTAAGTTCTGTGGTAAGTATTAAGCAGGAAGATGGAACTTATGTGGACCAGGCAGATGATAAAACAGTTATGGTGGATGAACAGACTCATATCCAACTTTTGAAACTAGACAAGAAAAGTGGTCAGGCTCTTGGCGGTGCCAAGTTCGTGGTAACGGATTCCGATGGAAAAGAAGTTATGAAGTTTGTGACAAAGGACGAGGCATACGACATTACCAGTAAACTGGTTGTAGGTGAATCTTACACCTTTACTGAAGTTTCTGCTCCATCCGGTTATCAACTGGCAGAACCGGTCAAGATAACGATTAAAGATACCAGTAAGGTGCAGACGGTCACTGTAAAAGATGCACCGATTCCTGACGTGCCGGATACACCACAGACAGGAGGAACACTTCCGGTACTTCCTCTTGCAGCAGGTTTTCTCGGAGTGGCAGCTGCGGCGCTTATGGTGTGGCGGAAAAGAGGATTGGTAAAGAAGAAATAAGAAACGTGTTGCAGAGCAAATGAAGATTTGGTATAATTTTAGTGTGGGGAGCAATGAGAGTTGTTCCCTACAAATCGGGATTTGTAGAGAGTATCATATCTATCAGAACAGACATGACTATAGAATACGAGGTGATTAGGTGGCAAGATTTAAACCTTCAGTAGAGGAAAGACAGAATAAAGCTAAAGAACAATATAAATGCTCAATAATAGACAAAAATACTGTTTGTAAAATAGTGAAAGAAGCTCTTGATGAAAAGAATATTAAGGGGAAAATTTTGAAGATAAATCCTCAAGAGTCAGACTATAAAAAAGTTACAGAGGATTCTTCACATATAATTTTTATACAATTTACAGCAAGTGGGCATATAGCTGTGGTCGGAGCTGGAAGAGATATATCATTTTCAAAAAACGAATCTCGTGGAACGTGGAAAATTATTTCAGCAATAGAGGGGGCTGAATGGGATGATAAGGAGGTTATTGTTATTCCAATTCAGAATATTAAAAATTATAGAATAAAAAAAGGTGAAAATATTTTATCATATAGAAATGGGGTAGAACAGTATTTAGGTGATTATTTATTATCGAAGGAGATTCCAATTTTAAATTATTTCCAACATAAAAATTACAGTGATAAGTTTTGGGAAAAATGTAAAAAAAATGGTTATATAATTTAAAAGTATTTTTGTCGTAAATCGAAAATAACTTAAGTTCGACAAATTCTAGTTTGTCGAACACATGAAAATTTGAATTTGTCGATTTGTAAACTTCCAATTTTTCCAATCAACTGCTCACGCGGTGAAGAAATGAATGTATTTGAGAACAAATGAAATGAGGTATAGGTAATATGGTTGAATTAAGGAAGCTATCGCCAGATGATGGAAACGATATATATGAGCTTTTGCAACTAATTCCTAAAGATGAAAATGGCTTGATTAATAAAGCGAATGGTTTGTCTTTTGAGGAATATAAGCAATGGCTTATTAACAAACAGATAGAATCTGAACAAAAAGGCCTTGTGGATGGATGGAAGGTTCCTTCAACTACATACTGGCTTTATGTTGATAATGTGCCTGTTGGTTTTGGTAGTATTCGAGAATTTCTGACAGATGCATTACGAGTAGCCGGTGGAAATATAGGTTATGGAATAGCAAAACCATATCGGGGAAAAGGATATGGAAAAGAATTATTGAAGCTTTTACTTGAAAAAGCGAATGAATCCGGTATTGATAAAGTACTTATTACAATACATAAAGAAAATGTTGCATCAAGAGCAGTTGCAGAAGTAAACGGCGCTATATTAGAAAAAGAGACAGAAGAAAGGGCATATTATTGGATAGAAAGCGAAAGATAAAAGAAGACATAATAGCAAGTGGGGAAGAAAAATGATTGTAAACTTAAAGGATACTTTTAACAATGTCGTAACAATGTATGATGCTGCAAGACCAACATATCCATTAGAGTTATTGAATGATATAAAGGACTTCGCAGAAAAGTCTTTTTTTACTAGAGGATTAGAGATCGGAGCGGGCACAGGTCAAGCAACAGATTTGTTTATCAAGGTCATAAATGACCTTGATATCGTTGAAGTTGGGGATAAGCAAGTAGATTATTTAATGGAAAAATATAAAAGTGAGAATGTAAATACATATAAGGCGTATTTTGAAGATTTCAAGTCAAACAAGAAATATGATTTGATTTTTTCTGCAACAGCATTTCACTGGGTAGATGCTACTGTCGGATATCCTAAAGTATGGGACATGCTAAATGATAGTGGAGTTCTAGCGGTATTTTGGCATATGTCATCAGTTACATTACATGATACTGGCATTTTTGTTGGGTTAAATGAGATTAAAAAGAAATACTTACCAGAAGAATCTTTAGGATTCGATAAAGAAGGTATTGAGGGAGTTAGACAAAAAAGGATATCTCAAATCCAGTCTGGAAATTACTTTGGTATTCCTGTAATCAAAGAATATAGATGGATTGATACTTATGATGCTGACAGATATTCTTTGCTTTTAGAATCATATTCAAGCACACAAACCCTTGATGAAGAGCATAAAAAATTATATTTATCGGAAGTAAGAGATTACATAAACAGTAATGGTGGAGTGGTTGAAATGCCACAGCATGTAATGCTGTATCTGGTGAAAAAAGAATAATGGACAAATTCCAGTCTTGTGGAGAGATTGAAAGCAACAGAAGATTTTCAGTTTGTGAGGGAGAAGGTAAGCAGTACAAGTTGAGAAAATAGAACAATCGATGTTCTATGAATAGAACACCTTCCAACTATTTTCATTGGCATTATAAAAAAGCTGAATCCGTTTCAGCGTGTTGAAGGCGCAAATCTTACATTCAAATTTCCAAAGATGGTTGGCTGGGGCAACAGAAGCTCCGTTGGGCATAGTATATGCTGTGCGATTCGATACATCTTTGTAGGATTTGATGTTATAAACCTGATATTCGCCGTCTTCATCAGTGATGCGAATTTTCAATGGAATAATGGTTCCATCGGTTTTATGTTGGCAAATGACATCTGCTAAGGTGTATTTTTCTTGTATAGCTCCCATCGTTGGAACCTCCTGTCTTCATTGTATATAATATTATAGAACAAATGTTCTTGGTTGAAAAGAGGAAATTTTGCCCATGAAAAGATTATTTGTATCACTGAATTAAGTTACAAGGAAAAGATTCATATGAAACAACTAAATAACAGTTCAACCCCAAAGGGAAGAAAAGTATCTAAAAGAAGAATACTTTTCTTCCTTTTTTTGATTTTAGCAGTCATTGCTTCGATTCTGTTCCTATATCTGAAAAGAACTGTGGATCAGGAGAGAAAGCAGGACAAGATAGAAAAAGAGATTACCACGGAGAGAGAAAAGGATGGTGTCGGGAACCTCCACAAAAAGTACAAAGATATGATTGGGTGGCTAGAAATCAAAGGCACCGGCTTTTCTTATCCGGTTATGCAGACAGGCATCGAAGGTCATCATAAGGATGACTGGCAGTATTATCTTCACCGGGATGTGCATGGAGAGTACAGCTTTTATGGAACGCCTTTTTTGGATGTTCGCTGTACGACTGACAGTGACAACCTGATTATTTATGGTCATAACATCAACGGAAGACGATACTTTGGCTATCTGCAAAATTTCCGGGAGGAAACATTTTTTAGAAAGCATCCCAAGTTTTCCTTTACTGCAGTTGGTGAAAAAGAAAAGGAATACTGCGTTGTGTCTGTGTTAGAGACAGATAAATATGCAGATTATTATTCTTTCACGGACTACGGAAATGAAGAGGATTACTGCAGGATGGTAGAAAAGATTCTAAGTCACAGCAAGTTTCAAAGTGAAGCGGCAAAGAAGATGAAAAATGAAATTGAGGAAAGCGGTGCGGAAGCATTCTTTCGGAACTACCAGTTTGTGACGCTTTCTACTTGCCGGACAATGGATGGAAAGGATAAGCGGCTTATGGTAATCGGTTGCAGGAAACGATAATGCCGGGAGTTACTTTTTCGGTGGAAAACAAGGAGGAAAATCCTCTCCTCGCATAGGAAGCTCGGATTTTTGCTCCGCAAAAACAAAGGAGGAAAATCCTCTCCTCACATAGGAGTTCGGATTTTTGCTTCGCAAAAACAAGGAGGATAAAAAATGCACAAGGAATTAGAAGTTATGAAACCCCGCAGCAAGGGGCTGTGGAAACGGTGTTCTGCTCTCGTGGCAGGCATGTATTTTCGAATCTTGACGGTTTCACCGATGTTGGCAAAAGCAGCAGATAAAAAAAGCGACACAACGGATACCGGAGTGTCGGATGTAACTGATGGAATTGATGTTATCAAAGATTTGGTGCTTGGCTGTGTTGGTGGTGTCGGAGTTATCTTTCTGGCATGGGGCTTGTTGGACTTTGGTACAGCCTATGCGGCTCATGAAACAACGCAACAAAGCCAGGCGATAAAGAAAGTGATTGGTGGTTTGATTATGATTGCAGTTCCGGCAATTCTTAAGTTACTGGGTGTTTCGTAAGAAAAGGAAAGGAATCCTGCAAAGGGGGTGATGACAGTGGGATTATGGGATTCCGTTACAGGATTTTTTGAAGATTTAGGAGATTTTTTCAGTGGAAAAGATTTCTTTGAGTGTGCAGGATATGCATGGAATGACATGATGCAGTTGGCATCCGATGTGCTGACGAAGAATCCGGCAAAAGGTACATACAAAGATGTCTGGGAAAGTATATCTACGATATACACAACCTTAAATGTAGTAGCAGTATCTTTGTTATGTGTCTTTTTTCTTTATGGCTTTTGTCGGGACAGTTGTGATTTACATACGGATTTGACATTCGATAAGACGATTAAGATGTTTATCCGGCTGATTATTACATCCAATGTTCTTAGCATGGCACTAAGCTATATGCCAAAGTTTTTCTCATGGGGGAAGAGCCTGACACAGGCAATTCTTGGAGACAACGGTTTGTATATGGTATATGACTTTGATGGTGTGAAGGTATATGAAAACATATCCAGTGCAGATTTCGGAACGATGACAGCTTTTTTAACCAGTATACTGTTCTTTCTATTTACAGTGGTCTGTGGCTTTATCGTAGTTCTGACCGTCTTAAATCGTATCTTAAAGATTTATATGATTGCACCGTTTGCCGGGGTGGCATTATCTACTTTGGCGGCAGGAGGACAGACGGCACAGGTGGGATATTCCTATATTCGGACTTTCTTTGGATATGTGTTTTCCGCATTATTAATCGCCGTAGTGATTGCGATCAGTGGAAGTTTTATTGATACGGTTTCCATAGATACGGAAAATGCACTGATACGATTACTGGAGTATTGTTTGAAAATGGGGGTCATCGCATCCTCTGTAAAAATGTCAGATAGTGTCATGCAAAAAGCATTTGGTTTGTAGAAGATAAAGAAACAAGGAGGTAGAAGCTGCAAGCCACACCTCGTAAGCAAAGATTACTCGGTCACGGCTGGCAGCTAGCGTGGAGATGACAAAGACAATCAATCCGGATGTTGCAGCCTTTAAGGATGATTTCTTCAAGGGATTATCCTTCAGAGAGTGCATCTTCGGAGGCAGTGCATTACTTGTAGGAGTAGGAGGAATCTTACTTCTGCATTTTTATTTTGGAATGGGAATCAATTCAGCCATTTCAATCTGTATGCCGGTCATTGGAATTATCGGATTGTGTGGTTTTTACCACAAAAATGGTATGACATTGGTTCAGCTTGTAAGAAGCTCCATAAGGCTCATGCTTCAAAAGCCTTATGTATATGAAACGAGAAATTGTTTGAAAGAATGGGAGGAAGAAGATGAAGAAAAAGGAACAAAAAGAAATACAGGCAAACGTAGATTATGAGATTGTGCAAAAGAGAAACAGTAACAAACGACTCATGGCATACGCAAAAGCCAGTGAAGAACTGAAAAAGAAATAGCGTTTGGACAAAATGTCCAAACGTAAAGATTGGGTACAGGAGGAAATCAACCTATGACGAAATATGAAAAAATCTCTGTTCTGGCAAAAGAAACTGCCAGAAGTATCGGAGAGAATAAAGAAAGTTGGATGAATTACCTTGATGTTGCGTCGAGGTTATACAAGTATCCATTTGAGGACCAAATTCTCATATATGCACAGCGTCCGGATGCCACCGCCTGTGCCCCATTGGAAATGTGGAATGAGAAAATGTTTTGCTGGGTGAATCGTGGTGCCAAGGGGATTGCTCTTATTGACCAGGAAAGTGATTATCCAAGGCTACGTTATGTGTTTGATGTATCCGATGTGCATAAGGCAAGACGGATTGGGAAATCTCCCTTTATCTGGAATATTAGAGAAGAACATGAAGAAGGTATTCTTGCCGCACTGGAAAGGATTTATGGAACTACCAATCAGGATTCATCGTTTGAAGACAGGATTTATCAGATTTCCAAAAGAATAGCAGACGATTATTATGAAGAGATTGTGGATGATTTGATTGATGTTTCGGCAGGCAGCTATCTGGAGGATTTGGATGGAGATACCGTGTCACTTCGGTTGCGGGAGACGTTAGAGCAAAGTGTATGTTATACCGTTCTCAAGCGATGTGGCTTTGATATGGCAGAGTATGAGGGCGAGTTTCCCTTTGATTATATCCATGAGTTCAATACACTGCGTACCCTGTCGGTGTTAGGAAGTGCCACATCGGAATTATGTGAACCCATGCTGATTCAGATTGGGCGAAGTATTGCACGGTATGACAGAGAACTTGCGAGGCATCCTTCTCATGCCAGAGCAAGCAGAAAAGAAGCAAGGGTCATTAGAGAAGATGATTTTGTGATTGGATTGGATTCCAACACAAGTGACTGGTTTGTCTATGATAACGTGACAGCAAAGAACATCTGCTACTGTGATTCCGAAGAGGAAGCAAAAGAACATATACTGTGGATGGTAACACACAATCAGTTTTATAAAAACGAAAGGATGGAAAAAGAGAATGAACCTGACATACGAGAAGAACGGAGATTACCGGATTCCGAATCTGATACCAGACGAGGAGAAGCAGACCATGTTGACCAAGTACGGAATCCTGCGGAGGAATTATCTGAAGAACTACAAACGGGGGATTTACAGCGGAATGCTTCTGAACGGAGAATTGATGGGGCATTGTCTGGAGATTCAGGAACAGGCAGAACAGAGGTTAGACAATCTGACGGAGAAACTCATGAAGTCACAGGGAGTGACGGAGCAGTTGAAAGCGACCAATCCCTTGGAGTGGACAAGAAAGATGAACATGATTTATCAGCAGGCGGAGGAAGCGATTCTTCAGGAACTGGTTTATCAGTAGAAGAACTAGAAAGTTATACTCCGCCGGAAAACAGTCCTTACCGGCAGATGGATTTATTCTCTTTGATGTCGGAGCAGTTAGGCAATATTGCTGTGGCACAGGTGGAAAAGCCGATACACTTATCTTTCCCCGGAACTATTTCCGAGGAAAAGGTTGCGAAGATTCTTTGCACAGGAGGAGGGTTGGAAAACAGCAGAAAGAGAATCTTTGCAAAGTATGAACAGAGGAAAACACCGGAAGAGATGACGGATTTTTTACGCCGTGAGTATGGTTCTACCGGAAAGGGATTTAACTTTGGCGAAGAACAGATTTCCGTGTGGTTTGATGAAAACGGAATGTCAGCAGCGCATGGCAATTCGGCACTGGAACATACGGAATTGAAACTTTCCTGGGAAGAAATTGAAAAAATCATCCGAAGTCAAGTGGAGTCCGGTACCTATATGGATTCGACGGAGGCATATATGGTTGATTATTATGAGAGAAAGCGTATCACCAATCAACTGTATTTTTTTTATCGGGATTCCATTGGTGAGTTTCCCAAAGGGTTAGAGATAAGCGGATATAATTATCCGGGTGAAGAAGAATACCTGATGGATTTGCTTACGAAACCGGATAAGATTCAAAACATTGTAGCATGTCTGGATGAAACGCTGCAAAAGATTGAATCCGGGGAGATATCCATACGATTCCGGTTAGCAAAGAATCCTTATGAACTTCGGGAGGATGTTGCTGATTTATTGAAGGAACGGATTTCCTATCCCCTTGCGGAAAAAGTGGATGTTCTTACCGAAGATTTTATTACATCGGATGAAATTGATTATGTGCTTAGCAGTGGCAGCGGATTTGCACAGGGTAGTTTTCGGATTTATGACTTTTATCAAAAGGATCATACCGTGAAAGAAGCAGCTGATTTTCTGAAAAAGGAATATGGAACCGGTGGTTCCAACTCTGCGTTGGCGGGTTCGGATAACAGTTATAAGGATTATGACGCAAAAGGTATCCGTTTGAGAAAAGGGCACATCTTCACACCGGATGCGGAAGTGCTTTTATCCTGGAATGTGGTTGCAAAGCGGATTGAAAAACTGATACAACAAGGACGGTATTTATCGGATAAAAAGAAGACAGAATATGCAGCCTACAAAGAAGAACAGGAAAAAAAGGCACTGGAACAGGCAAAAGAGGAATTAAGTGGCGTAGATACTCCGGATGAAGAAGAGAGTATTCAGCCGGAAGAAATTCATGCAGAAAACTATGTGATTACCTCAGATGAACTGGGAATAGGAACCCCAAAAGAAAAGTTCCGTTGGAATGTGGAAGCAATTCAGACATTGCAAAAAATAGAAGCAGAGGAACGAATGGCTACCGCAGAGGAACAGGAAACTTTGGCACGATATGTTGGATGGGGCGGACTTGCAGATGCCTTTGATGAAACGAAAAGTGCATGGGCAAATGAGTATCAGGAGTTAAAAAGTCTTTTGTCGGATGAAGAATATGTTTCAGCGAGAGAAAGTACCTTAAATGCTTATTATACAAGTCCTACGATTATTCGGGGAATTTATCACACGCTTGAAAAAATGGGATTTGCCAAAGGAAATATCTTGGAGCCGTCTATGGGCATCGGTAACTTCTTTGGTATGTTACCGGAGACGATGAGAGACAGCAAACTTTACGGTGCGGAACTGGATTCTTTGACTGGACGTATGGCAAAGCAGTTATATCCGAAAGCCAATATCACGGTAGATGGATTTGAGAAAACCGGTTATCCCAATGATTTTTTTGATGTGGTGATTGGGAACGTACCATTTGGACAGTATAAGGTGCCGGATAAAAAATATGATAAGCAAAACTTTGGAGGAACAGGGTTCCTTATCCATGATTACTTTTTTGCGAAAGCCATCGATCAGGTGCGGCCGGGCGGTATCATTGCGTTTATCACCAGCAAAGGTACGATGGATAAGGAAAATCCGAAAGTCCGTAAGTATATTGCACAACGGGCAGAATTGTTAGGAGCAGTAAGACTTCCCAATACGGCATTTAAGGAAAATGCCGGAACAGAAGTGACGTCGGATATTATTTTTCTGAAAAAAAGAGACCGTGTCATTGATATTGAGCCGGATTGGGTTCATTTGTCAGAAGATGATAATGGAGTTGTCATGAATCATTATTTTACTGAAAACCCGGACATGATTGTTGGTTCGATGGAAATGGTCAGTGGTCCTTATGGTATGGAAAGTACTTGTGTGGCAGATACCTCTTTGCCATTTGAGGAGCAGTTGGAGGCTGCCTTTAGTCAGATATCCGGTGAGTATGAAGAAATTGAGTTGGAATTATCGGAAGAAAGTACGATGGATGAAGTGATTCCTGCCATTCCGGAAGTAAAGAATTTCAGTTACACCTTGGTAGATGAGAAATTATATTATCGTGAGAACTCCGTTATGAAACCGGTGGAAGCCTCCGAGGGAATGATTCGTCGAATCCATGGGATGGTTGCCATACGGGACTGCACCCAGGAACTGATACGGCTCCAGTTGGAAGAATATCCGGAGGAAGATATTAAGGCAGAGCAGAAACAGTTAAATGATTTGTATGATGATTTTGTAAAAGAGAATGGCAGAATTGTTTCCAAAACGAATAAACGGGCATTTCATCAGGACAGCAGTTATTGTCTTTTGTGTTCGTTGGAGAAACTGGATGAGGAAGGCAACTTCCTCGGAAAAGCCGATATGTTTTCCAAGCGAACCATCAAGAAAACGGAAGTGGTTACCAGTGTTGATACAGCCAGTGAAGCGTTGGCGGTGTCCCTGTCGGAAAAGGCAGCGATTGATTTTGCTTATATGTCAGAACTCACAGATAAGAGCGAGGAGGAACTAATTAAGGAACTTACAGGAGTTATTTTCAAAAATCCGGTTAGTGAAATCTGGGAAACGGCAGATGCGTATCTGAGTGGAAATGTCAGAGATAAGCTGCAGGTGGCCGGGGGTTTTGCCGAAAATGATGCAACGTATGCTATCAATGTGGAGGCACTGAAACGAGTCCAGCCAAGAGATTTGGATGCCAGTGAAATTGAAGTCAGAATCGGTGCAACATGGATTGAACCAAGATATATCGAAGATTTTATGCGGGAAGTGTTTGAAACTCCGTTCCATCTTTTGGAAAGGGATGTTATTAAAATCCAGTATTCTGACGTAACCGGACAGTGGAATGTAAAAGGAAAAAATGCAGACTACGGAAATACTCTTGTCAATATGACGTATGGAACGAACCGTCGAAATGCCTATCAGATTTTAGAAGATTCCTTGAATCTGAAGGACAGCCGGGTATTTGATACGGTCATCGAGGATGGCAAGGAAAAGCGTGTTCTAAACAAAAAGGAAACAACGATTGTGGCGCAGAAACAGGATGCCATGAGAGAAGCCTTTCGGGACTGGGTATTTCGTGACCAGGAACGAAGAGAGGTTTTAGTAAATAAGTATAACGTGCTGTTCAATTCCACCAGACCGAGAGAGTATGATGGTTCTCATTTGGTGTTTCCGGGAATGACACCGGATATTGAACTAAAGGATTATCAAAAAAATGCCGTGGCACATGTCCTTTACGGGCACAATACGCTGCTTGCCCATTGCGTTGGTGCAGGAAAGACCTTTGAGATGGTAGCTGCCGCCATGGAAAGTAAGCGGTTAGGCTTATGTCAAAAGAGCCTGTTTGTTGTTCCCAATCATCTGACGGAACAATGGGCCAGTGATTTCTTGAGACTCTATCCGGGAGCCAATATTTTAGCGGCTACGAAAAAAGATTTTCAGCCGGCGAACCGGAAGAAGTTCTGTTCGAGAATCGCAACGGGGGATTATGATGCCGTTATTATCGGGCATACACAATTTGAAAAAATTCCTCTGTCGGCAGAGCGTCAGGTTGCCATCATTGAGCGCCAAATTGAAGAAATCACACTGGCAATTCAGGATGCAAAGGCAGACAAGGGAGAGCGTTATACCATCAAACAGATGGAAAAGACAAAAAAGACGCTGCAGACAAGATTGGAGAAGTTAAACGATACTTCCCGGAAAGACGATGTTGTCACTTTTGAGCAGTTAGGTGTGGACAGGCTTTTTGTAGATGAAAGTCATTATTACAAAAACCTGTTTTTACATACTAAAATGCGGAACGTAGCAGGCATTGCCCAATCGGAAGCACAGAAGTCTTCGGATATGTTTGCCAAGTGCCAGTATTTAGACGAACTTACGGGAGGAAAGGGAATTACCTTTGCTACGGGAACACCGATTTCCAACAGTATGACGGAGTTATATACCAATATGAGATATTTGCAGTATGATACGCTGCAGCAAATGGGACTGGGACATTTTGATGCCTGGGCATCTTCCTTTGGAGAGACGCAGACAGCCATTGAACTTGCACCGGAGGGAACCGGATACCGGGCAAAGACGAGATTTGCAAAGTTTTATAACTTACCGGAGTTGATTTCTCTCTTTAAGGAATGTGCGGATATCCAAACACCGGATATGCTGGATTTGCCGGTACCGGAAGCAGAGTATGAAAATGTGGTACTGGAACCAAGTGATTATCAAAAGGATATGGTGGCTTCTCTTGCAGAGAGGGCAGAGGCAGTTCGTGACCGCAGGGTACAGCCGCATGAAGATAATATGCTGAAAATCACAAATGATGGAAGGAAGTTAGCACTGGATCAGCGGTTAATCAATCCGATGCTGCCGGATTCCCCAAGTTCCAAAGTAAACAGTTGTGTGGAAAAAGCCTATGAAATCTGGGAAAAGACATCAGAGAATCGGTCAGCACAACTTATCTTTTGTGATTTGTCTACGCCAAAGGAGATAGGGAAAACCACAGCCACGTTTGAAGGCGAAACAGTGGAAGCAGAGGTGTTTGATGATGTCTACCATGATATCAAAAGGAAACTGATACGGAAAGGTGTTCCGGAAGAACAGATAGCCTTTATCCATGAAGCGAATACAGAATTAAGAAAGACGGAGCTGTTTGGCAAAGTAAGAAGCGGACAGGTTCGTTTTTTGTTGGGGTCTACACAGAAAATGGGAGCCGGTACCAACGTGCAGGACCGGTTGATTGCGCTGCACCATTTGGATGTACCATGGCGCCCATCGGATATTGAGCAGCAGGAGGGACGTATTCTCAGACAGGGGAATCAGAATGATACCGTATCTATTTTCCGCTATGTCACAGAAGGAACTTTTGACAGTTATTCGTGGCAGGTGATTGAGAATAAGCAGAAGTTTATCAGTCAGATCATGACCAGCAAATCACCGGTGCGAAGCTGTGAGGATGTGGATGAAGCAGCACTTACTTATGCGGAAGTGAAAGCGTTGGCTACCGGAAATCCTTATATCAAGGAAAAGATGGATTTAGATATCCAGGTTTCCAAGTTGAAACTGATGAAGGCAAACCATACCAGTCAGATTTACCGGCTGGAGGATAACATAGCGAAGCATTATCCAAAGCAGATCGAAACGCTGAAGGAGCGTATTCGTGGATTTGAGGCAGATATCGAAACGGCTCATAAACATATGCCGGAGGATAAGGAAAGTTTCGTGATGAAGGTGGGAAGCCGGACTTACTATGACAAAAAGGAAGCTGGGACAGCCCTTATTGCACTGTGTAAACAGATGAACGCTATGGGGCAGACAGTACCCGTTGGAGAGTACGCCGGATTTGCGATGAAAGTTACCTTCGATTCCTTCAATCGTAAATTTGTTATGAGCCTCAAAGGAGAAATCAGTCACAATCTGGAAATCGGTTCGGACGCACTCGGCAATATTACCCGAATCAACAACGTGCTTGAAAACATGGATAAGGAACTGGCGGAAGCACGAACAAAGTTAGAGAACGTGAGTCATCAGTTGGAAACAGCGAAGATAGAAGTGCAAAAACCTTTTCCTGCCGAGCAGGAATTAAAGGAAAAGATGGAGCGGTTAGCAGCCTTGGATGCTTTGTTAAATATGGATGAGAAAGGAGAGGATGTTGTTTTGGATGAAGAACCAAAGGTGATGCCTTTGGGAGAGTGGATGGTTGAGCATTTGATGCCGGAATTCATGGAAGAGAATGAAATCACGGAAGAACGTGCAAGAGAACTTCTTGCGGATATGGTATCGGAAGAAGAGGACGAAATTGTCTGTTTTTCCACGGAGTTAAATGGTGCCAGTCTGGATGATGAGGAAATGCTAAAGCAGATGGCGGAATATATGGATGGCGATTATTATGCCATTCCCATATCGGAAAGTGATTATCTGATTGCACCAAAGACGGAACAGGATACCGTTGTTTATCTGCAGGCGGTACTTGGCCGTTTGGGTTCTTCCATACTGACATCTGAGGCAGTTACCACACATGCCGCTTATGAATATGATTCTTCTCTTCAGACCATGAAGCCGTTTAATCATGTGGGGATTTTGCAAGGGCTTATGGCAGTCGGGGAAGAAAAAATGACGTACCATACGGAAACCTTTCGTGAGGAAGCAAAAAAGGAAAAGAAACACTAAAAAAGGACAATAAGTCCGGAAAGAATGAGGTAAAAAAGATGAATTACAATGAATTTAAGGATTATGTCAAAGAACATGTATTAGATTATTTGCCGGAACAGTATAAAAATGCCAATATGGATATTCGCCAAGCGGTTAAGAACAATGATGTAGTACTGGACGGATTAACGATTTTTAATCCCAATGGGAATATGTCACCTACCATATATCTGAATGCGGCTTATGAGGAATATCAGCAAGGCATGGATATCGAAGAGGTTGTTGGAAAAATCGCAGATTCCTATATTGAACATATCGAACCAAGGGAGGAGTATCGATTCAACTTTGATTTGCAGGAAGTAAAAAATTATGAGGTGGTCAAAGACTTCATTTATCCCAAAGTATCCAATCTTCAAAGTAATGTAAATCGGTTATCGAATATTCCCTACACGCAAAAAGAAGATTTGGCAATTACCTATCATATCTGGGCGAATGGAAATGAGGAATCCATGGGTTCGATTACAATCAATAATGATTTAATGGAAATGTACGGTATTGACATGGATACCCTCCATGAGCAGGCAATGAATAACATGGATAAAATATCCCCACTTAAGTTTGAGTCAATACAGGAAACAATGGTAAAGATGATGGCATCTGACTTTGCACAGGAAGAAGGAATTCCGTTAGAAGAAGCAAAAGATTTAATCCGAGCGTCAATTCCGAACGATGGTCCGGATTTGTATTGTTTGACGAATGAAGTAAATGTTAATGGAGCAGTTTATATCATGCGTGAGGATGTTCAGCAGATGGTGGCAGAAAAACTCGGTGGGGATTATTATATTCTTCCGTCATCGGTGCACGAGACATTGATTCTGCCTAAGAGCGAAAATATGTCTTTTCAGAGATTGCAGACTATGGTACAGGATGTCAATGCAATGTGTGTTTCAGAGGAAGAAGTATTGTCTGATGGTGTCTATCAATACGATTCCAAAAGCCATACCTTCAGTCGGTGCGACAAGCAACCGGAGCTTACCTACAAGCAGGCACAAGGAATGACAAATAATATGGAAGTTAAGGAACTATTTGCCACGGCAGAGAACAAACAGGAATATGATTCGACTACTCCGAACCATACACATGAACCAATCAAGCACAAGGGACATTAGGAAGCGGGGGAAGATATGGAAGTACAAAAAACAACGGTCACAGAATTAGAAGCACGTTCTGTGACGGAACTGCAGGAGATAGTAAATGCTGCCAAAGAAGACACGATGATATGCGTGAGTTTGGAGGTGCCGGATGATGAGTGATGAATTAAAACAGGTGGATGTGCGTTTGAAATTGGTGGAGGGGAATGGTGTATACAGTGATAAACCCATTACAAATCCAGAAGAAGCCATTTCCGTAATGGCCGATGTGATGGCGGGACTAGACAGAGAAGAGGTCTGTGTCATCAATCTGGACAGTAAAGGACATCCCATCAATTTCAATGTGGTAAGCATTGGAACGCTCAATTCTTCCTTTGTATCCGGCCGGGAACTTTTTAAGTCTGCTATCCTGTCAAACGCTGCCTCCATGATTCTTTTGCATAATCACCCTTCTTCGGAACTCCAGATGAGTCAATCCGACAGAATGGTAACAGAAAAGATGATGTATGCCAGTTTGTTTTTAGATATCGAGATTTTAGACCACATCATTGTAGCAGGAAGAACCGGGGACACACTGAGCATAAGAGAAACTTACCCAGAGATATTTGATAAGAGCACTTATGCCAATGCGATTGTCCGAGTGGCGGATGGTGTGGAAGAAAGAGAAAACTCTTATGATACCGAACGTTTGGCTACCTATGAATTGTTCCAGATTAAGGAAGGAGGAAACGGGCAAGCATATCAGTTCATGGGAATGGACTTTGTGAAGAATAATAAGCTGGTGGTAGACAAAAACGATTATGAATCGGTGTATCGTGGGGAATTGAAAGAAGGAGAAACACTGGATACTCTGTATGAAAAATTCAACCTTTATCATCCGGATGATTTTACCGGGCATTCCATGTCGGTCAGTGATGTGATTGTGATTGAAAAAGAACATGAAAAAACGGCTTACTATGTGGATTCCTTTGGATTTACGAAAGTGGCAGATTTCTTGGAAGAGAAAAAATATCACTCGGCAGAGACAGAACAGGCGGTAAGTCGCTTCCGGGAAAAGACAAAGCAGTATTTTCGACCGTTCGAGGGGATGACCGCAGATCGTATAGAAGAAGAGGTTCGGGGATATATCCAAATGAAAATCAGGGAATATCACTTGCCGATTCAGATTCGGGAAGTGATGGTATATGGAAGCCGAAGCCGGGGAACAGAAAATGCAGACTCGGATTTGGATATTTTATTTGAATATGCCGGAGCAAGGCGGGAGGATGATATTTTCAATCTTCTGCATGAAGATGATTTTTGCATTGGAGAGGTAAAGGTCGATATCAATCCGGTTACAGAAGAACAATCCGGCGACTTATCCGAACGGTTGATAAGAGCAGAGGAATACATGGAGCAGGAGTTGGCTTTTCGTATTGAGGATAGATTTATTACGATTCAGTCTGTGGATGAGGGGTATGATTATACCATTTATGATGTGGATGGGAAGGAATTGGATGGCGGTGTTTACGACAATCCGGACATTTCCATTTATGAAGCCGTAAATGATATCGTAGAGGATTTGAAACAGAAACCGGATACCAATGGAACAAAGGGAGCAATCACGGCAGAATCCAAACTGAATCCTCTGAACTGCGAGGAATTTCTGGATGAACTGGAACGAAAAAGCAAGGTAGAGCCACTGCTTACCTTTACTGTAGCAGAATGTGGAGAATTCCATCAGTTGGGAGAATATTATGATGACATCACTACAGTAGAGGAGGCAATCGAAAAATGGGAGCAGTTAAAGGATAGTCCCCTAAACGGTGTGGCTTCCATTGGAATCTTGGCACACAAGCCGGGAGAAAACTCTTTGGAAGATGAGCAGGTTGATTTGGTGACAAGAAAGGTTCTTGACCTTGACATGCTTTGTTATTATCCCGCGATACGAAATGATAAGCGGGCGTTAGTGATGATTGCGGCGCTGGCAAGTCATTTGCCGGACATTAGCGTGATTGGGGAAATCCCGTATGAACTTTCTCTGCAGATGATGCTATATGAACTAGACCCGGAAAAAGAGATTTTTTCAGAGGATGAGAGGGTGTTAATTGAAGAATATGCCCTCCAGTTTCGTGACATGAATCGCAGCAGGGAACTGGCAGAACATATCTGTTATCAGGAAGAATATGGAAATCAGGATGTTGCCCCGGTAGTTATCAAAGCCAGGAGAGAAATCCAAGAAAAAAAGGAGGAGCATTTACAGCAAAGGAAGAGATAAAGTTCTTTTTTTTGGGGGTGGATGGGTGTATAATAGAAAAGAGATATTGACGATATCATTGAAAAAGTTGGAATTTATAGGAATGGAATGAGCCTAACTGTAAGAAGTGATAATATGCATATTTTGGAGGAAAGATATGAGCATAGGAGATTCGTTGTCTGAGTTATTAAATGAAAAGGCTTTACAATTAGTGGAGTTAGATGGTAAATCAATAACTCAGCTTTTAGGAGTATATTGTAATAATTCCATTGTTTCATTATCAATAATTCCGTATATAGCATTATATTGTCGTTCTGCACAGGATTTTTTAGGTGAAAAAATAATGAACGATGAAGTAGACGAAAAAATATCAGATATAAGAAATGGGTTGAAACTTTATTCGGGCAGGTATAGCAAAGGAGTACGAGAAGTATTGCGGTCCGATAAACATCAAGATGAGATTTTTAGGAACCGATTAAGATTTTCGTTTATGAAAAACTGGAACATTCATTATAATTTAGGGGTATTTTTTGATGAGAGAAATTGCATTATTGGTAATTCACAACAGCTGAATTATTTTTTGAATGTTCCAACTGTGAATTTAACAATTCAACAAGAAATTGCTTTTGAAATGGGAGAAATGTTGGCGGAAAATTTAGCCAATACATTGACAGCCGTTTCCAATATGGATATAATTCAGCTTTGGGAAAAGAAAGGTAATGTTTCAGTCCGTTTGGGATATCAAGACATAAATACAAACAGACGAAATTCTTTTTTTGCAAAGACGAATAAAAAGGAAGTAAATCTGTTGATTCTCCATATTTTATCTACGATTAATTGCGTTGAACATTTATTCTCAAAGGGAGTGTCTTGTGACGACCAATGGTTTATGCGTATAGAATATATTGTTGCTCATTACGCATGGCAAGGGCTTAGAAAAATCAAACAACATTTCGATAGTAGCAATTCAAACTTGTTTTCGGATGATGTATCTATCTTGTTGGAAAATGGAAAGAAACTGTTTCCGTCAAATTTTCGGAATTGTATGATGCATTATGATTTGTGCTATGATGGTGTGCCAGCTATTTCGAAAGAGTATTATAATGAGAAATTGAAATTTTTCGGATTAGTTGAAAGCTGCTTTGATGGGAAATCTTCTAGTTGTTTTTTTGATGAACTGAGATTGTATATACAAGAGTTGGAGACATATTTAATGTCTTGGTTTCATGTTGACCCTCAAAAAATAAAGTGGGATTTATGAAATATAAGCAGATATATGAATAGGAAATGCAGGAGAAGAGGTACTCAGTATGATTAAAAAAATTATAAAGAAAAATTCAATGCGAAACTCTATATTAAAGTATTATAGAAAAGAGCGAAAAAAAAGCTATATGGAATTACCCATTATTAAGTGGTACATTTCATTGCTTCTTTGTGCAATAGGATGTTTCGGGATATCTTATTTTCTGTTCAAATTCCTTCGCCTTGAATGGTGGGCGTCATTATTACAATCATGTGGTGCAGGAGTTCTTACAGGCATGATAGTATTTGTGTTAGGAAATGTTCGAAGTCAAGCAAAGGAGAATATTGCAATAAAAGTTAAGAAGTTATCGAACTTATACAATATTTTGAAAAAAGTATATGATTCATTTCCAGACAGATCCCTTAACGTAATCAATGAAGAGCCTTGTAATTATTCAAATTGTGCACATGTGACAATCAATGCCGGTATTGAATATGTTGAGGAAATAAAAAAACTTGATTACTTTATTTTAAGGAAATTTTTAAAGAAGATTGATTTTGACTTCGACGAAAAGAAAAAAGAACTTATCAAATTAAAGAAAAAAATTACATCTAAAGACTTAAGTTATGGTGAGGCAAAGAGAATTAGAGATGAGGTGATTGTAATTATTCAAGAAGCTTCAATATGGTTTGAGGAGCAGTTGAACAGAGTGGAGACGCAGAAGCAGCAAATCAGGACATATCCTTTTTAGTATGTGCTGAAAAGGATATGTTACTATAGAAGAAAAACATATGTGAGAAAAACATAACATAATACCGATATAAGGAGGGGTTCGATGAAAATAACTTTTTCAACCATTAAAAGTGGCGAAATATTTTGTGATGATTTCCTTTGCCTTACTGATTTAAATGGAACAATTGAGTTTAAACATATGCAAACAGCAGGCGGAATTGCTGTTGTATATGCACCTAATGGAACAGGAAAATCAAGTTTGGCTAGTTTGCTTGATACAGAAGTAACAGATGAGAGTAGGAAATTTGTTGCTGCGGATGAGTATGGAAATGAAATTAAACCTGAGACGGGAACTTTTCATGTTATACACGATCAATTAAATAGAAACGTAATTCGTGGAAAAACTACGGACTATTTGATAGGTGCACAAATTCGTAGAGAATATGAATTAAGAGATAGGCTTAGTGTGGCATATCAAAATGCATTTAGTCAACTCAGTTCTAAATATAAAACAGATTACAAGGTGTCGAAAGTAGGAGATTGTATACTCGTACACATGCAGTCTTTGCAAGATACGGTACACCAAACAGCTTATCCGTTTATCCGTAGTATTGTAAATTCTCGGCAAAGAGGAAAAGACATTGATAAAGATAAGTTTGTTGAATTTATTCGAGATGAAGCCAATATTCCTAATCTTGTAGAACTGGATGCTGATAAAAGAGGTTTTGTAATTAATGATCTTGCCAAGCCGAAAGTAATAGAGAAAATTATTTCAATTCATCCATATGAAATTTTGCCAGATGAAAATACGATCTTAATTGAGCGGCATGATGATGCAATTGGTATATTGAAGAAATATCATCAACTCGATTCATGTGTGGTTTGTGACAGTCACATATCCGACGGGAGTGAACTTCTTGAAAGCAAGAAAGAAAATAGAAATAACATATACAATAATCTTGACTCAAAAACAAAAGAAATTTTGGATAAAGTTGTCTGCGATAGTTCTTTAAATAACGAAGACCCATTCGAAATTAAAAGAATTGTTAGTGCGTTTATTGCAGATGGAGAACCAACTGAACTAATTGAATTGCAAGAAAATCTAAAACGGCATATTATTACAATAGGTGACGAAATGATTAACATTTTGTGCCATTGTTTTGACGATACAAATTTCTTTAGTGACTATGATGAACATGCTCAATTGACAGAGAGCCAACCTGAACTTGATTCCGAGGAACTCATGTTTATTGAGAATATTATAAGTGAGAACATAGGAAAAGATATTACTATTATTCGAGACGAAGAAAATGATAGGAACTATAAGTTAATGATAGGGGATAAAGCTTTGCTCGGAACGGATCCAAAGGACATGGAACTAAGTAGGGGGGAACAAAATTTTATCTCTTTGACTTTTGAGTTTTTACTTGCAAGACACTCGGATAAAGAATATGTCATTTTGGACGATCCCATATCAAGTTTGGATTCTGTTTATAAAAATAAGATTGCATTTTGCATTATCAAATTTTTGGAAAATAAGAAACAACTGGTTCTTACTCATAATACGGATTTGATTCGTTTGTTAGATGTTCAACTTAACAATTGTTTCAATTTGTATATAATGAATAACATTTTGGATGGGACAAATGGATTTATTTCAGTTTCAGAGAAAGAAAAGAAGTTACTAATTAATCTTCACGATTTAGTATCCTTTTTTCAAAACAAAAACAATGAACTGGTAGATAATATACATAATAGAAGACATTTTTTGATGGCGATGGTTCCATTTATGCGTGGGTATGCTCATATTAGTTTGGATTCAGATGATCGTTATGGCCAACTTTCGGGAATCATGCATGGGTATGGAACTAATAATAGCTTGGATGTTCTTTCCGTTTACAATTCGCTTTTTGGAAATATATTTGATGGTGAAGAAATAATTAGTGTTTCTGATATTCTTGAAGTTGATTATAGTGCTTTGGATATTCTTGATAAGACTCAATATCCATTATTGTCAGATACTCTTGAACAGACACTTATTTATTATCATTTACGTATGAAAGTTGAAAAGGAACTGGTTGATGTTTTTCATCTTCGTACAGATGATATGATGATGTTAAATCAAATAATTCAGAAAGCATTTAGATGCAATGAAAATGATCCGAATTTTGAAAGAATGAGAGAGTATCGAGTATTTTTTACAAGTAGAAAGACACTTCTCAATGAGTTTAATCACTTTGAAGGAAACATGAATATATTTCAACCAGCCATAGATATTTCAAAAGAGTCTCTTAAAAAAGAGATGGAAGCAATTAGAAATAAATTGGAAGAGATTAGAGCATTTGTTTCTTCGCAGGAAAATGCCTAGAATATTTGCTATAAAAAGTAGAGTTATTGAATAGACAAGAGTATCGAACCACTTATGATTGGGATTGATATTGCAAATTGATATTTTGCTTAAAAAAGAATTACTTCGGTAGTTCTTTTTTTGATGAAGAAAAAGGAGGATTAAAACAATGTTTGTTTGTAAAATATGTGATGAAGAGTACGATGAAAACATGCGTTATAGTCGTGATTCCAGATACTGCAAGAAATGTGGAGAAGAACGCACTCAATATCTCTCTTACAGACGTAACACTTTAGCTTCATTGCGTTCTATGCCTCTTGAAGCCAAAATAATTCAGACAAAGTTTCTTATTAATCAAGCTGTTAGAACATTTGGAGAAAACCACTGCTACATATCTTATTCGGGTGGAAAAGACTCTACCGTGTTATCTCATATTACTAAACAATTGTACCCTAACATATTACATTTATTTGCAAATACCACTAATGAATATCCTGAAACCTTAAAACACATCCAATGGGAAATCAAAGAAAATCATACCAATATCATGATTGTCTATCCTATAGATTCTAAGGGAGAAATGTGGAATTTCAAAAAAGTAGTAGAACACTATGGGTACCCTATGTTCTCAAAACGCGTTTCAAACGCCATCAGAACATATCAACACGCAAAAACACCTCGTACCAAGCAAAACTCTATCGATTACATAGAACGCAACTTCAAAAAGTATCAAAAATATATGGAATTACCTATTTCTGATAAATGTTGCGACAAACTAAAAAAGGAGCCACTTCGCCGTAAAGCAAAAGAATTAGGGATGGAATGTGTTATATTAGGAATTTTGGCATCTGAGAGTTACCAACGTGAAAAGGCATGGCTTGAATATGGCTGTAATGTTTTTTATAAATTTAAAGACAACCAATGTAAGCCACTCTCTTTTTGGACTGATAATGATATCAATGAATACATTGAAAAATATAATGTTAAAATCCCAGATTTATACAATATGGGTTATACAAGAAATGGTTGTATGTTTTGTGGGTTCGGAGTTCACCTTGAAGCTCCAGAATCCAATCGTTATCAAAAGCTGAAAGAAACTCATCCAACGCAATATGCCTATTTTATTGACAATTTTGGCGGCATGATGCTTCAATTTGATATAGCTGTATAGTTAACTATTGGGTATGAGACTTTCTCATTAGTTGATTGGTCGACCTCACAACACCATATATGGTCTTCTCTAGTTTTCAAAAACCATTAGATAATAGTCAAGTATAGATGTATATCCAAACTTGGCTATTATTTTATTGAAGAAGATTTGGTTTAAAACTTTTGCTATTCTCCAATAACCATTTCTACTAATAGCTAATTTCTTGTCTTTCCAATCTTCCAGGCCTAATCTAATGCCTTTAGCATTCTATACTTTGTCTTGATTTTCTTGGATGTTTCTGCTCTTTCTGTGAATAATCTACCTCCAGCTTGTCAGCAAAAGTACGAAATGCATTGGCTGCTGTCTGAACAGCTTCTCGAAATCCTTTTGCAAGAAGTGCTGCTGTGACAGTCGAATCCTTTCCCCCACTGAAGGAAACAAACATATCTGTAATATTAAAATTCTCTGTCACGCTTCTGATATATCCCTTCGCCTCTTCCACAATCCGGTTATATCGTTCTTTATTGCACAAAATAAAACGTTCCATCTGTTCTTCAAAGTACTGATAAGTATTCTGCGCTTTTAATTCTTCGTATTGCTTCCGAATCGCATCTGCATCCTTATTTTTCAGGTCTTTGACAGAAAATTTAATTTTTTTCCCATTTACAAAATAATTATTTCCGTTGCCGTTCCAGACAGAATCTTTTTCAAATGCAAACGGCTTTTCCAAAATGATTTCTAAAAGCAGGCGTTCTTCCGGAAATACCGGTCTTACATCACTGGTCAGCTTTTTGCCTTCCTGTCCACAAACCGGACAATTCTTCTCGTAAATCGGCACCTGACATTCTGGACACCAGAAAATCTCTGAAATGGCATCTGACCGTCCGCCACAACTAGGACATATACTTGTCTCACATCGATTATTTGTACATGGCAGATTCTCACCTGTTTTGTCATTTTTATTGTGGCAAATATATGTGATCATAATTGCACTTTTTCCTAACTTCTAAGACTTATTCTTATATATCAAGAATATATGTTCATTATAGTCTTAGATATAAAGAAATTCAACATATTATTCTCTTGTATAAAGACTTTTAGATTATAAACAAAATATTGCAGTCTGACATACTTACAAAAGCATGAATGTGAAATGGACGAATATTGTATTTCGTTGCGTTAAACATTGCGATGAACCTCTCTGATCATTTCAAATACTTCATCGCTTACATAAAAAAGCTGTAATTCCGGCAAAATATGTTCTTTTTGACAGCTGGTTTTCATCTCCAAGCACCCTTCATGCTGTCAAACGAATGGATTTTGATGCAGCTTTGAAAGGTAAATTTATTTTATAGCCTGCCAATTTAGAATGTTCCTATTT
>ENA-ORSS01000345-ORSS01000345.1-human-gut-metagenome-genome-assembly--contig:-NODE-345-length-58123-cov-6.920696_pt1 | contig 58123 bp, 42 predicted proteins | sample MGYA00241899_ERZ509162 | MGnify/ENA primary metagenome ERZ509162 (study PRJEB26280, sample SAMEA2338641) | human gut metagenome | biome: human gut; feature: human-associated habitat; material: faeces... | reverse complement strand
AGCGTACACTATTTGTTCAGCATCCCCGCCAACACTACGGCCACGCTTTACCTGCGTGCAGATTCTGCTGACAGCCTCACCGAAGGTGGCCGGAAGTTATGCCGCGGCAGTCGTGGTGTGGAGCAGCTGACCTGTCGCGACGGGTGGGTAATTCTGGAACTCCAGTCCGGTACTTACAGCTTTGTAAGGCATTAATAGGGGCGGGTTGCCCCTACGATATAGGGGGGTAAAACAAAAGTGACCGCATTTTGATATTTTAGGCACGGATTACGCGGAAAGCACGGAGGAAGAAAATGAATATTAATCCGTATAGTTTCGCGTAATCTCTGTGTCTAAAGGAAAGAGTTTCCTTAATCTGTATTCTTTTCATTTCATCACCCGAAGGGGGGCAAAACAAAAGTATCAGAAACTCTCCTCTTTCGGGAAGGTTGTTCTCCCCCGATAACGGGGGAGGTAAGAGGGGGTGAGTACCCGAAGGGGGAGGTGGTAGGTGAAAACATAAAGTGTTAATATACAGCGTGTCGTAAAACCTACCACCCCGCCCGTTGGGCACCCCTCCTTCTCGAAGGAAGGGAGTCAGATACCATCACTTGGTTTTGACACAGCCACCCGATTTCCTTTGCTTTCAGATGCATGTTAGCGACAAAAAGGCTGCGCACGGGGAGACGCAAGATTTTGCGTCTCTACAAAACGGTGTGTGCAATACTGCAAATGGTTATTGTTTTTTCTTTTTCTCTTTCTCGTCGAGTATCACTCATTTGTGATACTGTTGTATGCTATTGATAATCAGTATATATTCTTAAGGTTGTATCATGCTTATGCGTGATACGTATTCCGCCTTCTTTTTGTTTTTCATGTCTCGGGTTCATTCTATTTTTGCATTGAGCTCCTCAGAAAGAGGGCGCGATGAATTGTATAATTTGAACCTACAAAAACTAAGAATCATGGAAGACATGAAAACCACATCCAACGAACTTGTTGCCAACTCCTACCGGCAATATTCACGGCCTGTGCATGCCTACCTATTTAATAGGATAGACGACTGGGAGACTGCTCGCGACCTGACTCAGGACGTCTTCCTGCGTCTGCTCGACTACAAACCGATGCTTCGTCCCGAGACGGTGAAGAGTTTCATCTTTACTATCGCTTCCAATCTGCTGGTGGACTATTGGCGTCGTAGTGGGCTGAAGCAGGAATATACCTCTTATATATATGACTGCTGTCCGACGTCGGTAGAAGATGTAGAAAGCCGTGTGGTGGTAAAAGATTTGTTGACCTTAGAACGATACACCTTAAACAAGCTTTCGGAACAACGTCGGAAAGTGTATGCTATGAAACGCTTCCAGGACAAAGATGTTCCCGAGATTGCTGCCGAACTGCAACTTTCCATCCGTACGGTGGAAAATCATTTGCGTCTGGGACGTAAGACGGTACGTGAATTTATCAGACAATGTATCTGAAAAAAAGACTTCGGTCGGATGATGCGAAAGAATTGAGTTAATAACATAAATCTAATTTAATTTTATTGTTTATGAAAAATGGATCATTGAATCTGCTACAGGTAAGAAGTCTGCTTCTTTTCCTGTTTGCCACTTGTGTGGCATCCGTTTTCTGCTCCTGCAATGATGAGGAGGGACGGATTACGATTGACAATTCGGCTCCTGCTCAGGTCACTAATGTGCAGGCAGTTGCCGGTCCGGGTGAGGTTACCTTGAGCTGGACCAATCCCGACAGCCCCAGCTTTATGTACACCAAGATTTCTTACACCGACTCCAAAGGTGAAGAGAAGTATGTGCTGGTAGCAAAAGACAAACCTTCGACTGCCACCGTGAAAGGATTTGCCAGTACGGACGAATGCAAGTTTTCGCTGTATGCCTGCTCGGTGAAAGGAAATAATGCCGGTGCGGTAGAAGTATCGTTTGCTCCCGGTGCTCCGGCTTTTCTGGAAGTGGTGAAGACTATTACACTGAGTCCGGTATTGGGCGGTACATTGGTAAACTATAAGAATGAGTTCAATACGACGGTACTGATAGCATTAGAATACCATCAGGCAAGTGATGCCAGCAAGACAGGAAGCACCAAGTTCGAGGTGCCAGCCAACAGCGAAGGCACACAGCTGGTGATGCTGATGGACAGTAACAACGAATTCCTGCAGGGTGAGTGCGTTGTCAGAGTCAGTGCAGAAGATGAGTACGAGAATGCTTCCGAACCGATTGAGAAGACGATTACACCGATACCGGCAGTTAAGATAGACCGTTCTTTATGGAGTTTCCCCGGTTACAATGAAAATTCGAATGACGCAACCATCGGCTACAGCTCTCTGGAAGCACAGGGCGAAGGCGATAAAGACGGCCTGAAGAACGGACGTGTAGTTTCGATGATAGACAGCAGTCTGAATACTTATTGGCATGCTTCCTGGAAAGTGGCTACCAACTATCCGCATTGGTTCATTCTGGATATGGGTAAGGAAGTAACCGTTGCCAGCGTGGAACTGACCCGTCGTCAGGGAGATGCCCGTGGACAGAAAGGACAGCATATCTATACTTGTACGGAAGCCGGTGCGACCGATCCCAGCAATTCGGACAGTTGGCAGTGGACCGATCATGGTGATTTTGCTTTCGATCCCAATACCGACGTGCCTCAGTCTTGCGGCTTGCCTACAACGCCCCGTGCCCGATATATTAAGGTGTACTTCGGTACCGAACACAAAGGTACGGGTTCGCAAGCCATGTTGGCAGACTTGAATGTCTATGGTGCAGAAGAGTAAATCTAATACGAATACATAAAAATACGTTTTTACATCATGAGAAAGAATTTCATATGGGTTGCCGCCTTATGTGCGGCCTCCCTATATCCCGCATCGCAGGTACGTGCGGCGGTAGAAGTGGTACAGGAAGTACAGCAAAGCGGAAAGACCGTGAAAGGTAAAGTTCTGGATAAAAACGGCGAACCTGTTATTGGTGCCAACGTGATGGTGAAAGGAACAACAATTGGTGTGATAACCGACATTGATGGTAACTTTACGCTGAATAATGCTTCGGGCACGTTGGTTATCTCTTACATTGGTTACCAGACGGTAGAGATCAAGGTCGGTGCTCAAAACGATTATAATGTAACCTTGCAGGAAGATTCCGAATTGCTGGAAGAAGTGGTAGTAGTAGGTTACGGTACGCAGAAGAAAGCGTCACTGACGAGTGCCATCACACAGGTAAAAGGTGAAGAGGCTTTCAGCAATAAAGGTATTACCAATGCTACTGTAGCTTTGCAGGGTGAGGTTCCGGGACTGGTCATTACGCGTACGTCCAGCCGTCCGGGTAGTGAGAATGCTTCTATGAAGATTCGTGGTGATGTTTCTATCAACGGTGGTGGTAATCCGTTGGTGATCATTGACGGTATGTCCGGTTCGTTGGATGACTTGAACGCCATGAATGCCAATGATATTGAGAACATCTCTGTGTTGAAGGACGCTTCGGCCGCCATCTACGGTGCCCGTTCTGCTTCGGGTGTTGTGTTGGTTACTACGAAACGTGGAAAGAAAGGCAAGGCGCAGGTGACTTATAATGGCGCCATCAGTCGTTCTATTACCGGTATTCAGCCTTCGTTTACGACCAACAGTGAATGGCTGGACATGTTCTATCAGGCTCAATACTACGATGCGATAGCTGCAAATCCCAGCCTGAGTACGCCGGAGGAAGTACATAAGAACATCAATTGGTGGATATTCAATTCGTTTGGAGGACCGACACTGGATGCTTCGGATGTAGATCCGACAACTGGTAATCCGGTTGTATATAAAGGGGAGACACTGTTCAACGCCCTGCGTGCAGGCCGGGTACTGACTTTGCAGAACGGCGACAAGGTAGAGCGCTGGGATCCGAATGTCTATATGCAGGATGTATTGTATGGTAGTGCTACTTCACAACGTCACGCAGTGACCATCTCCGGTGCAGATGACAAATTCGGATACTATGCTTCGTTGAGCTATTCGGATGCCAATTCGCAGTTGAAGATAGCCGAAGATGGTGAGAAAAAATACGGTGCCCGACTGAACATGGATTATCAGGCTTACGATTTCCTGAAGTTCGAGACCGGCATGTCGTATGAGAAGCGCGACATTACCACTCCTTCGACCGATGTCGGTGCGGGTTGGTTCGACCCTTGGTTCTGGCCTGTATATAACCAGAACGGCGATGCTTACGATACATTTAGTGGAAACCGTAACCCGGTTGGTGGTTTGACACAGGGTGGACAGATAAAGAACTCGTTTACCAACTTCCGTGCAAACGGCAAGGTGACGCTCGACCTCAACAAATGGGTACAGGGACTTTCTTTCTCTGCTACGGGTAATTATAAACTGGCTCAGCGTGCCACACAGACTGCCAAGAATAAGGTGCAGTATTACGACTGGGTAGGCACACAGACCGGAAACAAGCAGGGACCCGGTTCGCTGGTAGAAAAGATGGAACGTTGGGAGAATGTGACTTTGGGAGGTTATGCCAACTATGAGCGCACATTTGCCGAAGTTCACAGTTTGTCTGCCATGTTGGGTATGACGGCCGAACAGGAAAGTTATAAGAAAGTGACCGCTTCACGTGGTATGGGCCCTCTCTATCCGGGATCTGGTCTGACGGATTTGGATGTATGGATTGACGGAGCTACCAAGTCGGCTGGTGGTGGACAGAGCTCATGGGGGTTTGTTTCCTACTTGGGACGTCTGAACTATATCTACGATGACAAGTATTCGGTAGAAGTGTTGGCACGCCGTGACGGTTCGTCGAAACTCTCCAAAGAGCAGCGTTGGAAGAACTTCTATTCTGTTTCCGGTTTCTGGAGAATCTCACGGGAGAATTTCCTGAAGGACATCAACTGGCTGGATGACTTGAAAGTGCGTTACAATTACGGTAAGACCGGTAATGTGAACGGTATCGACAATTACGAACGCTTTTCTACTATTAGTACCGGTACTACGTTGTTTGGCACTACAGCTACTCAGCATACTTCGTTGTGGGTGGCCAACATGACTTCAGACCAACGTACTTGGGAAACCATTTACAGCCACAATGCAGGTGTTGACTTTGCTGTGTTGAGCAATCGGTTGAGAGGTTCGTTCGATTATTTTGTGAAGACCAACGATGGTATGTTCATCGACGTAACGTATCCTTCTGTATTAGGTGCATCTGCTCCGAAGACCAACAACGGTAAGTTGCGTACCAAAGGTTGGGAAATAGCCTTGAACTGGAACGACCAGATTGGACAGGTAAGATACAACATCGGTGCTTCGTTGGCCGATGCATCTACTGAATTGCTGGAGTTGACGAACAATGAAAACGTGCCCGATCCGGGTAAGAACACGAACCGTTTGGTTGGCAGACCGTTGAATGCTATCTATGTGTACCAGACAGACGGAATCTTCCAGACTCAGGAAGAAGTGGATGCTTACTATGAAATGTATTACTGGAATGCCGACCGCACAGGTCCTAAAGCTAACAACATCCTGCCGGCTCCGTCCGAAACAGGTACTAACCGCTTGCGTCCGGGTGCCCGCCGCTATGTAGACTTGAATGGCGATGGTGCCATTACGACCGAGGACCTGTATTATGCCGGCGATGCCGCTCCGCGTCTGACATTCGGTATTAAGTTGGGTCTTGAGTGGAAAGGTATTGACTTTTCAGCTTTCTTCCAGGGCGTAGGTAAGCAGAATATTCTGAGAACGGGTAATGTCTATGCTCCGTTTGTAACAAATTACACGCTGCAGAACAGTACCTTCCTGAACAAGACATGGACGCCAGATTATACAGATGCTGAATATCCGATTATTTCGCGTGACCAGAACTTCAACAAGTTCAACTATAACAACGTGGATGCCAGTGTACAGAACAACCGTTACATCCGTCTGAAATCTTTGGTAGTAGGTTATTCGCTTCCCAAACAATGGATTGCCAAGGCCGGACTGAACAAGGTGCGGGTTTACTTCTCGGGCGATGACCTGTGGGAATGGACCAAAGTGAAAGATGGTTATGACCCGGAAAATGGTGAGGCTTCAAACAACACGTTCCCCTTCAGCCGTTTGTTGACTTTTGGTGTGGACGTAACTTTCTAACTAAATTCTTAAAACTTGAAATATGAAAACAATATTGAACAAGATATTTCTGGCTTCGGCTATGACCTTGTCTTTGACGGCATGTAGCGATTTCCTGAATAAGGAACCCTTGTCACAGGGTACGGAAGCTATCGTCTTCAAAACACCGGAGCATTTTGAGCAGGCTGCCAATGCGCTTTACAATGTAGAAGCGTGGAAGAATTACAACAATCAGGCAAATTATGACAGCATGGACCGCAATCTGGATATTTCCGGATTGGGTAGTAATGGAGGCGGTTCGGCTCCTGAAAGCAACTATCAGTGGGATAAACCGTACAGTCATATCCGTACTTGTAACATTCTGTTGCAGAAGGCGGCAGAATATACAGGCGATCAGGCAGAAATTGCCCAGTCGGTAGGTACGGCTTACTTCTTCCGTGCATGGCAGCATTTCTATCTGTTACGTATCTTTGGTGGTGTGCCCATTGTCGATCATGTACTTGACGTCAACGATGAAGTGCTTTACGGTCCGCGCAAGAGCCGTTACGAAGTCGCTGCATTCATTATTTCCGACCTGGAAAAGGCTATTCCGATGTTGCCTCAGGAAAAGAATATTCCTGCTGATTCCAAAGGAAAGGTCAGCCAGGAAGCCGCCAAGTCTTTCCTGGCCCGTGTACTGCTTTACGAGGCAACATGGGAGAAATATGTACCGACCATTGGTTACGACCTGGACGGAGACGGTGTGAACACTGGTGCCGGTACAGCCAAACCGGAAGGATACTACAGCATCGAGAAAATGTTGAGCGAGGCCAAACGCCTTTCAGGTGAAGTGATTGACGAGGCCGAGAGCGGTACCTTCGAATTGTGGAACGAATGTGATAGCCTGAGCTACTTCTATCTGTTCAATATCGACGATGGTGCGGGCAACATTCCTAACTTCATGGGTGCAGGCAAGAGTACCAACAAGGAGTTCATCTTCTTCAAGAAGTACGATTATGATTTGGGACGTGGTGGCATCAACCTCTCACACACCGTGGCTACCTGGCAGGGTTCCAACATCAGTTCCAGCTTCGGCGAGTCCTTCCTCTGCCGCAACGGTCTGCCTATCCGCATCAGCTATACGGGCGACATGAAGGATGCACAGAACAATCCCCAGTTCGAGGGTTATGATACGTTTGTGGGTGAGTTCCGCAACCGTGACTATCGTTTCATCGGTTGCTGTATGTCCATCCCCGACCGGACATTCTGGAGCAGCCGTCCGGAAGATGGCCGACAGCTGACGGAGACTGGTAAACCTTATCCCGATCCGGTATTCCCCAAGAACAATGACGTGTATGATTCAAGCGATCCTGCATACAGCAGCACTTGTGCCGTGTTTAAGCCGACTCTTCGCAACAACTCTACCGCCAGCAGTTATGGTAGCCGCAAGTTCCTGATTGAAGGTGCAGGCAGACCCAGTGAAACGGAATCGGCCGATTATCCGTTGATCCGTTTGGCCGAAGTACACCTGATTTACGCCGAAGCTACTTGCGAACTGAATGGTGGAACGATTTCGGATGAGGATTTGGATAAGTCTATTAACAAGAATCGTGCTCGTGCCCGTGTGGCTCCGTTGACCAATGCATTGATTGCCAACGTATGGGATGCCGGTTGGTTTGACCACGCTACCGGAAAAACCATCTGTAAGAAGATGAATATGCTGGACGAGATACGCCGCGAGCGTGCTTGCGAGCTCTTTGGTGAGGGCTTCCGTCTGGATGACTTGAAGCGCTGGGGTATTGCCCACATCAACCTGACCGGACAGAAACTGGGTCATAAGATTTTGGGTACTGCCTACGAGACCGAAAAGGCCAACGATGCTACTTACTTTGGTGAACCCTGCTATTATCCCGAGAAATATCCGTTGCTCTACGGCATTTACGAAGGAAGTGGACCGGACGATCCTGACTATGGACGTTCCATCGCTACTTTGGCAGGTAACTTGCTTTTCAGCCAACGCGACTATCTCTCTCCGATACCAAGAACACAAATGCGTCTGAATAGCCAGTTGAAGCAGAATCCCGGCTGGTAATCCCTGCTTGTTTATATTGCGATAAGAAAGTCTGATTGTCTTCTGCCTGGTTGCGGACAATCAGACTTTTTTCTTATTTTTGTCCGAACTCATTAAAATATATGATTATGAAACAAGTCATTCTTATTTTCATTTGTATGTTGGTGCAATCCGTCGGCTCGTTGTGTGCGCAGACCGAAAAGGACTCTGTACGTGTACTCTATATCGGGAACAGTTATACTTACTATCACGACTTGCCGCTCATGGTGCAGAAGATTGCCCGGAACATTGCAGTGGACCATCGGATGAACATTGCCTGGCAGGCTTATACCCCTGGTGGGTGTACATTTAAAAAGCACTTGCAACGGAAGGAGGAACAGGAAGCTATCCGGAAGGGGAACTGGGATTATGTGATTTTGCAGGAGCAGAGCGCCGCTCCCGCCAAGCCGACCGCCATTGTGCAACGGGAAACTTATTCGTATGCCCGCCAGCTGGACAGTCTGGTTCATGTGTACAATCCGCAGGCACATGTCATCTTTTATATGACGTGGGGACATAAAGACGGCTGTCAGGAGCCGCATGAAGCATATCCGTTGATAGATACGTATGAAGGCATGCAGGATCGGCTGATAACCAGTTATCTGGAAATGGCTTATCAGAACGATGCCTGGTGTGCACCGGTCGGGATGGCTTGGAAGCGTGTTCGGGCCGAGCGTCCCTATCAGTCGCTGTATTGGCCGGACGGTAGTCACCCCTCTGTCTTGGGAACCTACCTGGCAGCCAACGTAATCTTTTCCACTCTTTTTCAGCGTCATTATCAGACAACCTATACGGCAGACCTCGATGCCGAACTGGCGGAATACATACAGCAAGTGGCTCAGCAGACTGTGCTGGATAACCGGAGGCTGCTGAATCTTCCTCAATAACAAGCTGGCCGCCGCTAATCGGACATATCTCATTGAGCGTACGGAGGAGCTTATTCGTAATAGTATATAAATTCAGGTTTCGGATTTTATCTTAACCTGCTATTTCCTTGTCTTACTGACTTTGGGTCGTTCTCTAGGCATGAGAACTGCATTCTCACCGAATGAGAATTTCTTTCTCATGTTTATGAGAATCTTTTTCTCATAACTGTGAGAATAGTTTTCTCATACCTGTGAGAACAACTTTCTCATAGCTGTGAGAAACTGTTGAGACAAGAGCCTGTTGCGCAAAACCCAAGCAAGCAGTTGGAAGTAGGGTAGAGATTCATATACGCTTCTGTTGTGCTTTTGCTTAAAGAAAGGTAGGTGGCTGTCTGCCTCCCCAAGTGCTGTGTATAAATGTGATAATAAAATAACCTATTTAACTGGTATCTTTTTTATGAAAGCAAATTTTCTTTTTCTCCTTTTTGTGCTCTTGTCGTGGCAAGTGCAATCGCAAGAGTATCCTAAATGTATCTTGCCGGGTGATTATCCCGATCCGAGCATTCTGCGCGATGGCAAGGATTACTACATGACACATTCTCCATTCTATTATGCGCCGGGCTTTTTAATCTGGCATTCTCAGGATTTGGAACATTGGGAACCCGTTTGCCGTGCCATGACGGAATGGCAAGGCTCTGCTATGGCTCCCGATTTGGTCAAGTATGGCGAACGCTATTACATCTATTATCCGGCGGCAGGTACCAATTGGGTGATTTGGGCCGACCGGATACAAGGCCCTTGGAGTGAACCTGTTGATCTGAAGGTGGGAGGCATTGACCCGGGACATATCGTAGATAAGGACGGCAATCGATTTCTTTATGTGTCTGAAGGCAAAGTCGTTCCTTTGGCGAAGGACGGACTTTCGGTCAGTGGCGAAGTGACGAAGGTGTATGACGGTTGGCCGATTCCCAAGCACTGGGTTACAGAAGGCATGTATCTGGAATCGCCGAAGCTGTTTTTCCACGACGGCTATTATTACCTGGTTTCGGCCGAAGGAGGAACAGCCGGTCCTGCTACAAGCCACATGATAGTAATGGCCCGTTCGAAAAGTGTGCTGGGACCGTGGGAAAATTCTCCCTACAATCCGCTGGTACATACGTATAGCGCCAACGACAATTGGTGGTCGAAAGGTCACGGTACGCTGGTTGACGATGTAAACGGCAACTGGTGGGTAGTCTATCATGCTTATGCCAACGGCTACCATACATTGGGAAGACAGACATTGATTGAACCGATAGAATGGACTTCGGACGGCTGGTGCCGTACGGCAGAGAAGCCGAAATCCCGTCTTGACAATCTGTCTGATATAAAACACGGAATAAAGCTGTCGGACGATTTTGCCGGTCCGGAATTGGGAATGCAGTGGACCTTCTGGAAGGAGTATGCTCCGAAAGCGTTGAAGTTCGACAAGAATACCCTGTGGCTGGATGCGAAAGGAAAAACACCAGCGGACGGACGCCTCTTGTTGGTGACAGCTGAAGACAAGAATTATGAGACTCAAGTCGACGTACAGACAGGCAAGGGAAACAAAGCCGGGCTGGTATTGTATTATAATGAGCAGGCTTATGCCGGTCTTGTTTCCGACGGTAAGGTGTTTACCGTCTACCGTCATGCAGATAAACCGGTGGAAGTCCCTAATACTGTCGGACGGAACTTCTCTGTCAAGATTAAAAATCAGGGAAATCATGTTTCTGTTTGGGTTAGTAAGGATCGGAAAGACTGGACTGCCATAGCCGAGGACATCGACGTGTCTGGCATGCATCACAATGTCTACAAAGGCTTCTATGCATTGCGAATCGGTCTGGTAAGTATGGGAAAAGGCGAAGCCGGATTCAGCCATTTCCGATATAAGAATGCGGTGCCGCAGGAAAAAGACATGAGTGCTTATCTGATGGTATTCCATAAGGATGAAACCCATGGGTTGTATATGGCAATCAGTCGCGACGGATATTCGTTTACGGCTTTGAATGGTGGAGAACCGGTATTGGCTGGTGACACTATTGCCAGCCAGCGGGGCATTCGCGATCCTTACATCTATCGTGGTCCGGACGGGGCGTTTTATCTTGCTATGACCGACTTGCATGTATTTGCGAAAAGAGACGGTTATCGGGATACAGAATGGGAACGTGATGGAAAACTTTATGGCTGGGGAAATAACAAAGGACTGGTTCTGATGAAGTCGTGGGACCTGATACACTGGAACCGTGCCAACATCCGTTTTGACAAACTGACCGCCGGATTGTCTGAGATAGGTTGTGCCTGGGCACCGGAAATCTGTTTTGACGAACAGAAAGGGAAATTGATGATATATTATACCATGCGTTTCCGTAATGAAAGGAATAAGTTGTATTATGTTTATGTAAACGATGATTTTAATCAGATAGAGAGTTTGCCTCAATTGCTTTACGAGTATCCCGATGAAAACATTTCGGCCATAGATGGAGATATAACACAGGTGGGCGACCGCTATCATCTGTTCTATGTAGCACATGATGGGACACCGGGTATCAAGCAGGCGGTATCAGACCGTATCAACGGAGGATATAGATACGATTCTAAATGGTACGATTTTGAGCCCAAGGCTTGTGAGGCACCGACCGTATGGAAACGGATCGGAGAGGAGAAATGGGTATTGATGTATGATGTATACAGCGTTATGCCACATAATTTCGGATTTACGGAGACAACCGATTTTGTAACGTTTAAAAATCTGGGACGGTTTAATGACGGTGTGATGAAGTCGACCAATTTCAATGCTCCCAAACATGGAGCTGTCATTCATCTGACGGCGGACGAGGCTGACCGTCTGGAACTGTACTGGAAAGAGAATGGAAGAAAATTTGTTCCGTCCAGGGATAATGTGATGATAAAATAGAAGATGAAAACTGTCGGCCCTATCGCTACAGCCTGAGGGCTGACAGTTTTTCTATATTCCTCTTTTATATTCGCAAAGAAAGACAGATATGAAGAAAAATTGGTTTATAATGACGTTGCTTTGCTTGTCTTTGTGGGGCAGCAAGGCTTTTCCAGCCGAATGGCAATGGTCAGTGCCGGTGACGGCAGTAGTTTCTGATGAGACGGGCGGGCATCCGCAGGCTTTCCTGTGGGTGCCGCCTTCGTGCAATAGGGTGAAGGCCTTGATCGTGGGACAGCACAATATGTGTGAAGAAACGTTGTTCGAAAATCCGCTTTTCAGGCGCGAAATGGAGGAAGCAGGCATAGCGTTGGTGTGGATTTCTCCTATCCTCGACTTTCCGTGGGATGTGACGAACGGGTGTAACGACGCGCTGTTGGAAGCACTGGACAGTCTGGCAGAGGTGAGTGGCTATTCAGAACTGGCGTATGCCCCCATTGTTCCACTGGGACATTCGGCTATGGCTACTTTCCCCTGGAACTTTGCCGCCTGGAATCCGGAACGGACGCTGGCCGTTGTTTCTTACCACGGAGATGCACCACGCACCAATCTGACAGGATATGGCCGGGCCAATCTGGAGTGGGGACGGACGCGCAACATTGACGGCATACCGGGGTTGATGATTGAAGGAGAATATGAGTGGTGGGAAGCACGGGTGCGGCCCGCATTGGCTTTCCGTATGATGTATCCGCAGAGTTGCATCTCTTTTCTGTGCGATGCAGGACGGGGACATTTCGATGTGTCCGACCGCACAGCCCGTTACATTGCGCTATTTTTGAAGAAGGCATTGGAGTGGCGTTTGCCTGAGATGTCGGGTGACGGACCGGTGAAGTTGAAGCAAGTGAATCCGAAGGACGGATGGCTGGCCGAACGTTGGCGTCGGGGCGATGACATTGAAGGTGAAACCCGTCTGCCTGCTCCGCCGCGGCAACCCAAGCGTCCCCGTCCCGCACCTTACGGGGCATACAAAGGCGATCCGCACGATGCTTTCTGGTACTTCGATCGTGAGATGGCGGAACTGACCGAGTCCATTTATCGGGAGGAGCGGGGAAAGCAGCCGCAATACTTGTGCTTTGTGCAGGACGGCAAGTTGCTTTCGTATGACGAAAAGGCACATCAGCGGGTGGCTGCCCGTTTCGTGCCCGAAGCAGACGGACTGACTTTCTGCCTGAAAGCAGTTTATACAGACAGTATTTATCGTTCTGTAACGGAACGGCATGCCGCTGTCAGTCCCACCATTACCCGTATCTGCGGCCCTGTGAAACAAATGGACGACACGACTTTCCGCGTCAGCTTCTATCGCATGGGACTGTATAACCGTAAACGGACGGGGAGTATCACGTTGTTGGCTGCCAGTTCCGGTGACCGTCACTATAAGAGTACGGTGCAGGAACTGAGTTTCAATATTCCCTACCGGAATACGGAGGGGAAGCGACAACACATTCTGTTCCCCGGTTTGCCCGATGTGGAGTTTGGTATCGACACCTTGTCGCTGGGTGCTACATCCGATTGCGGCTTACCCGTATCGTACTATGTGAAGGAAGGTCCTGCCGAGGTAGTGGGCAACAAGCTGGTGTTCACTTCCATTCCGCCCCGCAGCCGCTTTCCGCTGAAGGTGACGGTGGTGGCCTGGCAGTATGGATTGGCGGGCCGGGTACAGACTGCGGAACCGGTGGAAAGGTCATTCTATATTGTGCGCTGACATTTCTTCCGGGCTATTAGGTAGTTTGTGCTTTTCATTCGTATTTATCTATGTGTGGATTAAATATAAGTTGAGATATGAAAAGAATAGGATTATTTCTGTGGACATTGGCTACTGCCACTGCATTATGGGCCGGTGAAGAGAAAGACTTGCAACTTGCTTCGCCCGACGGAACACATCGTATCGCTTTCTGGCAGAAGACAGTGTCGCCGGGAGTCAACGAACTGTGTTACCGGGTGGATTATAAAGGAAAAACGGTGCTCGGTGAGTCGCGTGCCGGACTCGATATGGACAACCGTGTGTGGGAAATGGCGCTTGGCGAACGTAGCCTGAAGCAACCGGACTGCTGGATGGACAATCTGGAAGTCGACTCGGTGAGTTATTTCCCTTTGGCCGACCGTACCTGGCATCCGCTTTATGGGGAACGAAGCACGGTGCGCGACTGTTACCGTTCGGCTACAATGTATCTTTCGAAGAAAGACGGATCGCAATACCGGCTGAATATCGAAGTAAGGGCTTATAACGAGGGAATTGCTTTCCGCTATTATTTTCCGGAGCATCCGAAAGCCATTTTCCACAAGGTGGTGGCCGATCTGACGGAATATACTTTTCCGGCCGGAAGCATGGCATGGGCCGAAGAGTGGGCGCAGGCACGGTTCGAACGTTTAGCCGTAGGGGATATCCGACGTCCGGTAGAAAGAGCACTGACATTGGAACTGCCCGGAGGAATATGGGCTGCCCTGACCGATGCTGATGTGGATGACTGGTGTCTGACCAAGTTTGTCGCTTCGGAAGAGAAGAGCAACACGCTTACTTCTGTCATGTACAGTCCTGTGGACATCGTGACCTACTATGCCACACCCTGGAAAGTGATTATGGCAGCCGACCGTCCGGGCGACCTGCTGGAGCATAACGACATCATACAGAATCTGAATCCTCCCTGTGCAATAGCCGATGCCGACCAGTGGGTGAAGCCGGGCAAAATTATGCGTGAAACAACTATTACGACCGAAGGAGCCATAGCCACCATCGACTTCTGTGCGGAGCATCGCATTCCCTACATGCTGTTCGACTGGAAGTGGTACATGCCCTGCACTTCGCACGATGGCGATGCTACAAAGGTAGTGCCCGAAGTCGACATGCCGCGTGTGGTGGCTTACGGCAGGGAAAAAGGTGTAGGCATCTGGCTGTACGTCAACCAGCACGCACTGATGAAACAGGCACGCGAACTTTTTCCGTTGTTGCGCGAGTGGGGCATTGTCGGTGTCAAGTCGGGCTTTGTGCAGTATGCCAGCCATCGCTGGGCCACGTGGTTGCACGACCTGGTTCGTCTGGCTGCCGAGAATCATTTGTTGATGAACATTCACGACGAGTTCCGTCCTTCGGGTTTCAGCCGTACGTATCCGAATCTGCTGACACAGGAAGGTATCTGTGGCAACGAGGAGTTTCCCGACGCTACGCACAACACCATCCTTCCTTTCACCCGCATGATAAACGGAGCGGCCGACTATACAATCTGTTACTACGACAAACGGCTGAAGAACACACATGCCCATCAGCTGGCTGCGTCGCTGATCTTTTACAGTCCTTTGCAGACGATTTTCTGGTACGACCGTCCTTCCTTCTATCAGGGCGAACCCGAGATAGAATGGTTCGAACATCTTCAGACGGTGTTCGACGACTCCAAAGTGCTTTCGGGTGAGCCGGGAAAAGGCATCGTGATGGCGCGACGTAAGGGAGAAGAATGGTTTGTAGCCGCCATGACCAACAACGAAGGTTCGCAACAGACAGTAGACCTTTCGTTTCTGGACAAAGGCAAGCCGTATCTGGCCTATATTTATACCGATGGCGGGGAAGAGGTAAAGACGCGGACGCACGTGCGGTGTACTTATTTGCTGGTAGATGCTTCGCAACGCCTGCATTTCACCTTACAACCTCGTGGCGGAGCTGCCATCCGTCTGGTGCCGGCTACAGGGGAAGAGACCGGGAAGTATAAGAAGTATCGGAAGAACATGAAACTGTAACGGAACGGACGGTTTGTCCGATGCTGGTTTTATTTGTGTGCGACGTTGAGTGTCCGGGCTTTGTTATTCGTATTATATCGTGTAAGGCTGCTGAATAGAGCAGATATGAGGAGGGGCTGACTTTTAGGCACGGATTACACGGAACATACGGAGAAAGAAGAAGAATAATCCGTGAATTTCCGTGTAATCCGTGCCTAAAGGAAAGTGATTCTTTAATTTGACACATCCTCGGATGATATCAGACACAGGACAATTTTTAGAGATAACAGAATATGAAAAGACTGATAATGGTACTGGCCCTGTTGGGTAGTTGGCAAATGAATGCGGAAGCGCAATACGTATCGGACGTATGGGTGTCTGACCAGTCGGACGGAACGTATGTCAATCCGGTGCTTCATGCCGATTATTCTGACCCCGACGTGTGTGCGGTAGGCGATGACTTCTACATGACGGCTTCCAGCTTTCAGTGTACACCGGGTTTGCCTATTCTGCACTCCAAGGATCTGGTCAACTGGCAATTGGTCAACTATGCCCTGAAGGAGGTAGAACCGAAAGATTTTTACCGCAAACCACAGCACGGAAAAGGTGTTTGGGCGCCCTGTATCCGCTATCATAACGGCGAATTTTACATCTATTGGGGCGATCCGGACTGGGGAATCTTTATGGTGAAGACCAAAGACCCCAAAGGCGAGTGGGAGAAACCGGTACTGGTGAAAGCCGGTCGGGGAATGATTGATCCTTCGCCTTTATGGGACGAGGACGGAAAGGTGTATCTGGCTCATGCCTGGGCAGGCAGTCGGGCTGGCTTCAACAGCATCATTACCATTTGCGAGATGAATGCGGAAGGTACGCAGGTAATTGGCGAACCGGTATTGGTGTTCGACGGTAATGACGGAGTGAACCATACGGTGGAAGGCGCAAAATTCTATAAAAACAATGGGTATTACTATATATTGGCTCCGGCAGGCGGAGTGGTTGAAGGCTGGCAGATAGCCTTGCGCTCGAAACATGTGTATGGTCCGTACGAATCGAAAATCGTCATGGCACAGGGAAGTACCGACATCAACGGTCCGCATCAGGGAGGCTGGGTGAAAACCCGCTCCGGTGAGTCGTGGTTCGTGCACTTTCAGGATAAAGGTGCGTACGGACGTGTTATCCATCTGAACCCGGTGGAGTGGAAAGACAATTGGCCTGTCATCGGGACAGACAAGGATGGAGATGGTTGTGGCGAGCCGGTGAAGCGGCATCGCAAGCCGGATGTAGGACGCGACTGGCCGGTGCAGACTCCGGTGGAAAGTGATGAGTTCGATTCGCGCAAGCTGGGGCTGCAGTGGGAGTGGCATGCCAATTATCAGGATTGTTTTGGCTTTACTTCCGATCTGGGATATATGCGTATTTACTCGCACATCCTGTCGGAGCACTTCGTGAACTGTTGGGAGGTGCCCAACCTGCTGTTGCAGAAGTTTCCGGCCGAGGAGTTTACTGTCACCACAAAACTGAAGGTATCGGCCAAGGACGACGGACAGCAGTCGGGCCTGATAGTGATGGGTTGGGACTATTGCCGCATCGGTGTGGAAAAGCAGGGAGAAGCATTTGTGCTGAAGCAAACCGTCTGCAAGGATGCCGAACAGGGGATATCGGAGACGGTTGTCACCCTGGCCGAAGTACCGGTGAGCCGGAAGTTTGAGGCCGGCCTGCATCCCAACTACGAGCGTGATATTTTTCTGCGTGTGCAGGTAGGCAAGGGAGCTGTATGCCGCTTCTATTACAGCCTCGACGGTAAGAAGTTTATGCAGGCAGGGGCACCGTTTACGGCCCGGCAGGGGAAATGGATCGGTGCCAAGGTAGGCCTGTTCAGCGTTACTCCTTATGGCAAGGAGCGTGGCTGGGTAGACGTTGACTGGTTTCGTGTGAGTAAATGAAAGATATATAAAGATTATAGTTTGAAAAAGGTATGAAGAATTTAGTTTTTGGGATGAGCATGGGGATGTTTCTGCTGGCGGCTTGCTCGGTTTCCGACCGTACATTCAGTGCGGACAATGAGTTGGACTATTGCAGCCGTCAGGTAGAACGTACGCTGAAAGACCTGAAGGATGAAAACGGAGTGACGGATTACACGATGATGCCCCGTAATATCCTGCAAGGTGAGACACGATGGAACTGCCGTAAGGCAACCAGCGAAGAATGGTGCAGTGGTTTCTGGCCCGGTGTGCTGTGGTACGATTATGAGTATACGCAGGACGAAAGCATCCGGCAGGAAGCCGAGAAGTTTACGGCTTCGCTGAAGTTTCTGTCCGAGAAACCGGCCTACGACCACGATCTGGGTTTTCTGGTATTTTGCAGCTATGGCAACGGCTATCGTCTGACCCGCAACCCGGAGTACAAACAGGTGATTCTGGATACAGCCGATACGTTGGCCACTTTGTTCCGTCCCAAAGCTGGCACCATACTGTCGTGGCCGCGCAATGTGCAGATGTTTGGCGGATATAACACGATTATGGACAACATGATAAATCTGGAACTGTTGTTCTGGGCATCGAAAAACGGAGGCAACCCTTACCTGGCCGACATAGCCATATCGCATGCCGACCGTACCATGAAGTATCAGTTCCGTCCGGACTATACGTCCTATCATGTGGCTGTATACGACACGCTGAGCGGTGAATTCCTGCGCGGAGTGACTCACCAGGGTTGCGGAGACAACACCATGTGGGCACGTGGACAGGCATGGGCCATCTACGGTTTTACGGTGATGTATCGCGAGACGAAAGATGCCCGCTATCTGGACTTTGTACAGAAAGTAGCCGATGTTTACCTGTCGCGCCTTCCGGAAGATGCTGTACCTTATTGGGATTTCGATGATCCGTCCATTCCCGAGGCTCCGCGTGACGCATCGGCTGCCGCGGTGGTTGCTTCGGCTTTGTTGGAGTTGTCCACTTACTTGCCTGCCGAACGGGGAAGTGCATACAAGGATTCTGCCGTGCGGATGCTGACCAGCCTTAGCTCGGAGAAGTATCAAAGCAGGAAGACCAATACAGCCTTTCTGTTGCATTCGACAGGGCACTGGCCTGCGAAGTCGGAGATAGATGCTTCCATTATTTATGCAGACTATTATTACATCGAGGCTTTACTGAGGCTGAAGAAACTGGAAGAGGGGAAACCACTGTTCTGAAAGATGCCTTTCTGAGACTTCTGGAGGGGGTGGTGAGCCACACAAGTGCGGCTCGTGAACAACACAAGTACGGCTCGCGAGCCATGCAAGTGTCGCTCACGAGCCGTACAAGTGTTTTATAAAAGGGGTATCTGTACCTTATTTCCGACTGAGTTCGTCGCGGACTACAGCCATCATTCCTTCGACTTGGGCCAGGGCCAGCATACGTCCGTGGAAGGAGTATCCCGGATTGTAGCCTTTGTCTTCGTCGCCCAGCATGGTGCGTCCGTGGTCTACGCGCATGGGCAGTGCGGGGTTCTCCTGCTCGAAGATGCGGATCAGGTCGATCAGATGTCCGCGTCCTTCGAGGTGCGAGCTTTCGATGAAGTTGCCGCCCGGCATGGCTTTGGTACTGCGCAGGTGGACAAAGTGGGTACGCTTGGCAAACTTGCGGGCCAGTTCGCGGGTGTCGTTCTGTTCGCCTGCACTGAGCGAGCCGGCGCAGAAGGTCAGTCCGTTGTGCGGATTGTCCACAGCTTGCAGGAACCATTCGATGTCGGCCTCGTCCGTTACGATGCGTGGCAGACCCAGCACCTGGAAGGGAGGATCGTCGGGGTGAACGCACATGTTGACACCGTATTCATCGCACACCGGCATAACGGCTGCCAGGAAGTAGCGCATGTTCTCGCGCAGGGCATCGCGGTCGATGCCTTTGTACAAAGCCAGCAGGTTGCGGAAAATGTTCACGGGGTTCTTGTCGCCTTCCTTGATGTTGCCGTTGACGAAGCCTTGTGTCTTGACGATGATGGTATCAATCAGTTCGTCCTTTTCGGCTTCGGTAATGGTTTTGTCCAGTTCGGCCACCTTCTGCAATTCTTCGGCGGTATAGTCGGCTTCGGCTCCTTCGCGTTGCAGAATCTTGACGTCGAAGTAGGCAAAGCGGATGCGGTCGAAGTAAAGGGAAGAAGTCCCGTCGGCCCAAGGGTGTTGCAGGTCGGTGCGTATCCAGTCGATGACCGGCATGAAGTTGTAGCATACGGTCTTGATGCCGGCCTTGCCCAGATTGGCCAGACTGACTTTGTAGTTTTCAATCAGTTGTTCCCGTTCGGGACCGGCGTATTTGATAGCCTCGCATACGGGCAGGCTTTCTACCACCGACCAGCGCAGGCCGTGCGCTTCGATGTAACTTTTCAGGTCGTTGATGGCCTCCAGGGTCCAGATTTCACCGTTGGGCACATCGTGCAGAGCGGTGACAATACCTTCTACGCCAATCTGGCGCAGCATATCGAGCGTGATTTTGTCTTTCTTACCAAACCATCTCCAAGTCTTTTCCATACTATATTATATTTATTGTTTTGTGGGTTTAACGCTGCAAATATAATCACAGTTTTCTAAAGTCAGTCATCTTACGGTGGCTATCTTTATCTGTTGCAGTTCAGCAGTTCTCCCGAAGGACATTCGTAGTTGCTGATACCGAGTTGTACTTTCTCCAAGTCGTCCAACTCGTGTATGGGGCGTTCGATGTCATAGGGTATGGGCATTTGCGAGAATTGTTGGAAGTAGAGCAGACAAGCGTCTTTCCACCAGACGACATCGCGTGCCTGGATTTTCAGGCGCGACTGTACATCCTTGAAGCAGTCTGCATCGACGAATGCCTCGGCTTTGTCCCATGTTTTCTGGAACTTTTTGACCTGTTGCACACCGGCATCGTAGTGGCGGCACAATTCGTCCCAAAGGGTACGGCCGCTCTTCATTGTGTGCCTCCAGGATACGTGGTGGAACCACAGCAGGTATTCTTCGGGACAGGTGGCGAGGTTGTTGTAGAGGCGGGCCAGCGAGTCGGGATATTGTGCTACGGCGTTGCTGCCTGTCGAGCTGCGGTCGAAGCCGATTCCTTGTGCCTCAGCTTTGTGATAATAGCTCGGCAACCAGTCGGGACGTGCACCGGGCACTTTACACCAAGGCTCGGGACCATAGTGGTGCCCCCAGGCAAAGAGGTGATGCAGGCCGAGCGGCATCATGTAGTCGACAACGGCTTCGCGGCTTTCGAGCATCATCTTCTTCAGGTCGGCATGAATCGGGCTGATGTCTGTTACTCCTTCCTTATAAATAGTTTGCTTCAGCCATTCGTCTGCAATCTCGTCGGAACCGAGTTGCGGATTCCATGCCAGACGGCCGAAGGCGTACCAGTTGGCTTGCGCAAAGGGATGTCCGCACCAGTTGGTGTCCGTACCGATGTTGCTGACTCCGGCAATGGCTTTCAGCGAAGTGGCTGGTACAAATTGGAAGAACTCTTCCCACATGGGAGCCAGGTAGGCAATGTGGTTGGAGTGTCCCAGATACTCCTGTGTAATCTGGAATTCGGCCATCAGGGACGTATGCTCCATACTGCCGAACAGCGGGCTGTACGGTTCGCGTGGCTGGAAATCGACCGGGCCGTTCTTGACCTGTACGATGACGTTCGGACGGAACTGTCCGTCCAGTGGCTGGAATTCGAGATAGGCCTGTTTGGCGCGGTCGGCATCCGAGGGGCTATAGACGAAAGCGCGCCACATGACAATACCTTTATAAGGCTGCAGAGCATCGGCCAGCATGTTGGCACCTTCGGCATGAGTGCGCCCGAAGTCGCAAGGGCCGGGCTGGCCTTCGGAGTTAGCTTTCACTAAGAATCCGCCGAAATCGGGGATCAGTTTGTAGATTTCTTTGGTTTTGTTTTTCCACCAACGGATGACTTCTTTGTCCAAAGGATCGGCGGTAGGCAGGCTGTCGAGTACCATAGGAGAAGCAAAGTTGACGGACAGGTATACCCGTATGCCATACGGGCGGAAGACGTCGGCCAGGGCTTTTACTTTTTGCAGGTATTTGGCAGATAATATTTGTGGAGATGCGTTTACGTTGTTCAGCACTGTGCCGTTGATGCCGATAGAGGCATTGGCGCGTGCATAGGCTTCATAGCGGTCGGAAAGAGTATTGGGCAGTTCGTCCCAGTTCCAAAGTGATTTGCCGGCATATCCGCGTTCGATGGTGCGGTCCATATTGTCCCAATGGTTGAGGATGCGGAGCTGGTAGGCCGGGTTTTCGATAATTTCGTTGTTTGTTTTCAGGTCGTTGCTTTGAAGGGCCTGTAATCGGAGCAGGTGGTAGGCACCATACAGAAGACCGGTTTCGTCGGGCGAGGTAATGGTCAGTCCGTCCGAAGTATGCCGGATGCGGAATCCGTCTTTGTCCAGTTGCTTGTCCTTTTTCAGTTCAAGGGTCACAGGTGCTCCTTGCCACGCCTGCTGCAATTCCCGCGTAGCAAGGCCGATGGTAGGCGATTGCTTGTTGGCTGTGACTTGTGCATGCGCATTCTGTGGTTGCCGGAGCCACAGACGGCTTCCGTCTTCGGCCTGCAAGATCGAGAATGAGGACAACAGGAGACCTATAAGAAGATAGATTTTATGTTTCATGCTTTTGTATCATTAAGGATTGGTTTACCAAACAGAGAGTGCATAGCTTCTTTCGGTCACAGGCAGTTTTCCAGATGGCCGGCTGAAGTTATGCACTCTTATATATTACTGACAGGGACGTCTGCTTATTCGCCTCCTCCGTCGATGGTCAGGATGCGGCCGTTTTCGTCGTACTCCAGTTCGCACACTTTCAGGCTGCGGAGCCATGACTTTCCGCCTGAGGGCACACTGTCGTGATGGAACAGATACCACTTACCTTTGTATTCTACGATGGAGTGGTGGGTTGTCCAACCAACAACAGGCGTCAGGATAACTCCCTGGTAGGTAAAGGGACCGTAAGGATTGTCACCAATGGCATAGCACAGCATGTGAGTATCGCCTGTAGAGTAAGAGAAGTAGTATTTGCCATTGTACTTGTGCATCCAGCTGGCTTCGAAGAAGCGGTGCGGGTCGTTGGCTTTCAGCGGCTCGCCGTTTTCGTCTACTACCATTACCGGACGTGGTTCTTCGGCAAATTGAAGCATGTCTTTGCTCAGCTTAACCACGCGGCTTGGCAAAGCAGGTTGATCGCCTTCGGGCAGTTCGGGGATTTCCAAGGCTTTGTTGTCCTTGTAGCGTTGGAGTTGTCCGCCCCAGATGCCGCCGAAATACATGTAGTAATCTTCCCCTTCTTTCAGTACGGCAATGTCGATACTGTAGCTGCCGCGGATAGGATCGGGCTGGGGAATGAACGGACCTTCGGGACGGTCGCCGATGGCTACACCGATACGGAAGATATCGGTCTTGTCCTTCAGCGGGAAGTACAGGTAATACTTGCCGTCTTTTTCGGCCACATCGCTGTCCCACAGCTGGCGGCCAGCCCAAGGAATGTCGGCAATGTCGAGTGCCTTGCCATGGTCGATAACTTCGCCGTGCATGGGATCGTCGGTCGAAAGTACGTGGCTGTCCTTCATTACATATTGGTCGCCGTTGTCGTTTTCAACATTGGCGCATTCCCAATCGTGCGAAGGGTAAATGTAGATGCGGTCGTTGAATACATGTACCGATGGGTCGGCCATGTAGTCGGCCGGGAATAAGTATCTTTTTTCTTTTTCCATAATGCGTTGTTTTTAAAGGTTATTTTGGTTGGTTTTCAGTTGTCTTGTTTTCGTTTATCAGTTCTTTCAGGAATGGCTTCATCTCGTAGTTGCGGTCGAACAGTAGGGGATATTCCTTGCGTCCGCGTACCGGGAAATTGTTTTTCCAGGAATCACCATCGCTTACTCCCCAGGCAGTTACACGCTCTACAATGTCGGCATGTTTCAAGAAGAGGTTGAAGAATGCTTTCATGCGTGCGTTCCATACGGCGGATACCGAGTCGGGCAGAGCTTCAGGATAAGGGTTCATCGCTTTGCTGAATGCTACCGTATCGCTGATGTTAGCTGTTTCATGCACGGTAGGAAGCACTCATTTCCCATTCTGTAATCATTACTTTGACTCCGGTTTCAGCAAAAGCTAGCATACTTTTTTCGAATTCCTCTACAGTGGGATAGTCCATTCCCATATGTCCTTGCATTCCAACAGCATCGACACGTAACCCTTTTTCTTTTAGAGATTTAATTAGTTTGACGATACCATCTCGTCGACCGGGCCAATGCATACCATAGTCATTGTAGTAGAGTTCAGCGTCTGGATCTGCCTCATGGGCATATTGGAAGGCTAAAGGAACGTATTCTTCTCCCAATATCTCGTAGAATTTTGTTTTTCGATAAGAACCGTCATCTTCAATGGCTTCGTTGACCACATCCCATCCTTTGATTTTTCCTTTGTATCGGGTAACAATGGTGGTGATGTGGTCTTTCATCCGTTGCTTCAGCACCTCGGCCGATACGTTGTTTCCTTTCTGATCGACACAGAACCAGGGTGCAAGCTGCGAATGCCAGATGAGGCAGTGTCCGATGATGGCCATGTTATTCTCTTGTCCGAATTTTACAAACTGGTCAGCTTGCTCGAAGTTGTAACGGTCTTCTTCGGGATGGATATTGGCACTCTTCATGCAGTCTTCTGCCACAATCGAATTGAAGTGCTTTTTGATGATTTTCACTGAGGCTGTATCTACTTCTGACGACTGGCGGACGTTGACAGCTACGCCTACCAGAAATTTATCGCCAAAAACATCTTTCAAAGCAGGCTCTTCCGTAATAGTTGCCTGTTTCCCATTGCCGCAGGAAACTACTAGCATAGATGCGAACAATGTTAAAATAACATGCGTAATTTTCATGATACGATAAAATTATAATTAGTAAAATTTGTGAGTACCTTTTTCTTGTTTACTAGGCTGTTTTATTTATGACGCAATTCGATTTCTTTATTTATTTCATCGATCTTCTCGTCGCTCAGCTCGTACTTGGAAATGATGAACATAGCCAGAGCCAACAGAATAGCAGGAATAACGGCTACCAGCCAAAGGATGCCTTGTTCTGCAAAAGGAGATTGGCTGACAGCATTTTCCTGATCGAAACCTACATATGCCAATACCAGTCCGGGCACTACACCTCCCAATGCCATACCGGCCTTGTAGAAGATTCCGGTCAGGGCGTTGACAATGCCTGATATACGTTTGCCGGTAGTATATTCTCCATATGAGATTACTTCGGGTACAAGCGCCCACATGTATCCGGTAGCTACGATAACACCTGTTGACTTGATGAACTGTGCTACATAAACCAGCCAGATTTGAGTTTTCAGCGATGGAGTCATCGATATCACATAAAGCATGGCCATACCGATAATGGCGACGGATAAGAATACATTGAACATGGCACGCTTTCCGATTTTCCGTTTAATCCAGGGAACCAGTGGCATGAAAATGAAAGCCGGAATAGAACCTAATGCCATGAAATTGGCCATCTGGTCACTGGTACCTTTTACATTATAAATCATGTAATAGGATCCTGCTGAGTTGCCTACTGCCATCATGGCAAATGCTGTGATGAAGAAGAATGCCAGTACACGCAGAGGCTTGTTGCGTTTGAACTCGACCCAGAGGTCGGATACCTTTACGTTTTCGGTTTCTTTGGCATCCATAACGACACGCTCGCGGCATTGTGTGAAGCAGAATATGAGCAGAGCCAGTCCGACTATGCCATAAATGGTCATTGTGATGAACCAGGCATGGGCACTGGTTGTAGTATTGGTCATTCCGTCTGGTGAAATGGCTGCTACAATTTTGGGAATACCATAAGCTACCGCCAGTCCGCCAGTGTTGGCCAGGAACATACGCACACTGGTCAATGTCGTGATTTCGTCGGTGTCGCGAGTCAGCGATGCGTTGAGGGCACCATAAGGTACATTAATTAATGTATAAAGCATGGACAGTCCTACATAGGTAATGTAAGCATAAACCAAAGAGCCGGAGAAACCGTTCCAAAAGCAAAGAATGGCAAAGCCTGTAAGGGGAATACCTGCCAATACCAGATAAGAACGGTATTTACCCAGCGGGGGATTGTGCTTGTCGACAAAAGCACCTACCAGAGGGTCCCATAAAACATCGACTACGCGAACTATCAGGAACATAAAAGCTGCCACTTCGGGTTTCAAACCGTATACGTTGGTATAAAATATCAGCAAGTACATGCAGACTGTCTGATAGATAAGGTTTTGGGCTAGGTCTCCCGAGCCGAATCCTATGCGTTGAAGCCAGGAAAGTTTGTAGAATCCTTTTGATTCTTCGTTTGTTTTTGCAATAGATTCCATAGATATTTATTTTTTAGTATTTGCACTGTTTATTTTTTGTCGTCAGTTTGTTTTAAGGCTGCATCTGCTACACGCTCACCCAATGTTTTCTTGTTTAATGGATGGATATCATTCCATTCACCCAAGTCTCTGTTTTTGATGAGAGTAGTATGAGTATTCTGTTTGGCTGCCTTGGCTTGTTCCTGTCTCATCTCGGCCCAGGCTTTGCGTCCGTCAATATCGTCTTTGGAAAGGAAGTCTGCCAATTCGACGATATAGAACGGCAAGTTCGGACGGTTGAAAGTGCGTCGCCAGTCTGCTATCATGGCTGTCAGCAAAGATGCATATTCGTTACGCCGTGATACGTTCGATTCTCCCTGATACCATATTACTCCGTTGAAAGTATAGTTTTTTAAGGGGGCTATCATGGCGTTGTACAGGCAAACTGGCTTGTAGCAGAAGAACATCATGCTTGGTGCATTGGGCATGGGAGCACCAAGACGGTATTTCCATGTACCTTCCAGGCTGATTTCTTCGTTTTGTCCTTCTGAGGGAATAATGATCTTGTATGGCTTTTCCGGAACAAAGCTCGGTTGTCCGCCGTTGCTGATGAGGCGGACGGTAACATTGTTCTTGCCGGCTTTCAGTAATCCGGCAGGTATTTTGTATATACGTGGCGGATATTGATAACCTGTTGTTCCGACAAACTGTCCATTGACATAGACCGAATCGGCATCAACAATACAGCCTAAACGCAGGATAGCTTCCTTGCCGCTATAATTTTGTGGTATATCAACGTCTTTGCGTAACCAATGTGAGCCGCCTATGGGATTTAGTCCGTTGTTGCCCCAGTCGGCAGAAAACATGTCGACGGTTTTCCAATGGCTGTCGTCGTAATCGGCGGCATACCATGGAGTAGATTCGTGCAAACCGGCATCACCCAAATAAAGCGACCGATTCCAACGGCTGAAGTTTTCACTTTCTACCTTTTTTATATGTGTACAGAAAGCGTCGTCTTCGTATTGGCGTTTGTCGTTAATGTACAGTGGAAATTCTTTCAGACCTTCTTCACTGATCCATGCTTCAACAGGAGTGCCTCCCCAGCTTGAATTGACAAGTCCTACCGGAATGCCATTCTTCTCGTAGGATGCTTTGGCAAAGAAGTAGGCCAAGGCAGAGAATTGCATCACATTCTGTTGATTCAGTGCTTTCCAGCTTGTTTGAGGTGTGCCTTCCTGCGGTGCATGGAAATTGTATACTTTGGGAATGATGATGTGGCGAATCTTATCGTTGTTGTAAGATGCAATTTCTTCGGCAAACATATCGGTAACCCGACTGACAGGCAATTCCATATTGGATTGCCCGGAGCAAAGCCATACATCACCTATCAGAATGTCTTTGATTTCGATGTCGTTTACTGACATGAGATAGGGGCCTCCTGCTTTCATGGGAGGAAGTGTAATGCTCCATTTTCCGGAATTGTCGGCTGTTGCAGTAAATGTGTCTTTTAGTTTACCACCTTTTGTTATAGAAGGAAGGGCTATTTTTACGTTGTCAGCCGATTTTCCTTTTAAGAATCTGACTGTGACGGTTTCGCCCGCATCGGCAGTTCCCCATACTTTGACGGTTTGTTCGCGTTGCAACACCATACCGTCGGAAATAAGAGCAGGCAACTTCACCTTTGCTTCTGCCATTGAGGCAGAGCAAAGGCAAAGTAACACTGCAACTCCTAACCTAAACTTAATATAAACTTTATTTTTATGCATGTTTCTTATATATTTTACTTGTTTGTTATTCGTATTCGTATAATTTTACATGTAATATTTTGAAGTCCCCAACACTAATACGGACATGACGACCTTGGTGTGTCTGATCGCCGTTTAAGCGGCGAATATACCCGAAACTACCGTCAGGATTGATTTGGATTTCATCAACGGAACCGAGTCCACAGCGTTTTCCTTGGAACTTCTTTGATTCAGTCTGGCTGTGTTGTTCGTTTTCACCTTTTAGTTTGAAGCCATCTTCGCCTAACAGTTCTTTGGCGTTTCCGGATGTCTTTTCTGTACTTTTAGCAAATTCTACAACGATTCCACTGCCGGCTACAATATATTCTTTGCTACTTAATTTGAGTATGATGCCTCCACCTTCGGGCCATTTGCTTCCATCGGTAGCTCTCGGATCCCACGGCAGGGTGAAATAGTGACGACATGTAATGACCAGATCGTCATTGTGCAGAATACGTTCTTTATTTTCCTGGTCAAACAGCAGTCCTTTCATGACTCCTTTTCCTTGGTATTGGGTGAGTAAGGGCATCATTTCCTTTAATTTGCCATAGCTTTGTACTAAAGGAGCCTGCTGTGAGTCACTTCCATCCTCGATGGAGAAGGGACTGAAGCCTATGGCATCGTGTTCGCCAAATACATAGAATGCTCTTACACCATCATCGTCTGCCAGTCGGATTTCTGGAATGAAAAGCGGATTGTTGTGCAGATGGTATTGGGCAACCCAATCCTTGAATCCATTATCGTAAAGGTCAGGGGCAAGAATGTCAATAGATGGTGCACCGCAGTGCCATATATCAATAAGGTGTGCCAGCGGACCGGCTGAAGGATATTCTCCCGGTTGGCGGCCACGACTGTTCATCGCTGCATTGACATATAAAGGTACGTTGTATATGGAACGTGCTGTTTGGGCCAGTTCTTCTACATAGTTGGCATAGTGCCATGCCATAAAGATTTCGTCCGTATAGATATCTGAACCAAAAACTGCTTGCCAATTACCTTGTCGGGGACAGCCTTGTGCTTCCCATTTTTTCAGCATCTGCGGATGAAGCTTTTTCTTGTTCTTTTGCAGGTAATTCATTAATTTCTCTGGAACCGGTGCCTGGAAAGCTTGATTAGCAGCTTGGGAATAGTCGCGTGCGCTCTCAAGCATACCTATTTCATTTTCAATTTGAATCATGATGACTGTTCCATGTGTTTTATCCACATCGGCTATGTGTTTCATCCATTCAGTGAAAGCCCGGTTGTCTGCCTGACGGACATTGTCGGAAAAGGCACTTGCTATTTCTAACGGCTTACCGTTTTGAGTAATGGCTCGCGGATATTTATTATAGTTTGTCTTGAACCATAGTGGTGTGTAGCAGCTCATGGAGTTTTTCCATGCTCCAAACCACAGGAATATTATTTTCAGATTGTTTGCCCGAGCCTGTTCGATGGCCTTATCGGTCAGGGTAAAATCATATTGTCCTTCTACGGGTTCTATTAAATCCCAGTAGGCAGGAACAAGTACAGTATTTAATCCCATCCGTTGGAGTTTCGGAAAGATACGCTCAATGTCTTGTGTACAGGCTGCTGAAGAATTACCCAGTTCACCTCCTAATATAAGGAAAGGTTTTCCCTCGACAAGGAGTTGAGTGAATGTATCTTCCCTGTGTAAAGAACTTTTCTGCGCGGATAAGGTTGCCGACAACAGAATGAAAAGGAGGAGTAGGGTTGTCTTTTTCATGGTGATACAGGTATCAATTTTAATGTTATCTCTGTTTACAAAGATACGAATCAGCTTTGTATTTCATTTCAAATAATGTATCATAAACATTCCTATAGGTAACATACACTTTATTCTACGTTACATTTTCTTGTATATAGAGTACATTCGGCTTAAAAGTCGTGTTTTATATAGGATGTTACCATTGCTATAGTTATTGTATTCGAAGTGTATATCAATATTAGAAAAATATGCTTGTTGAAGCAGGTAAAATAGTGGGCTGATGTAGCTATTTTTCTTTTTAGGGGCTTTTATCCTGGCCTGTTTTTTATTATGGATGAATTTATTACCTTTTTAGTAAGTGAAATATGGCAGGATTATCTAATTTTAGGCTACTATCTGGGTATCTTATTAGGCTAATGATATGCTATTTTTGAGTATATGTGTTTGTCGTTTGCGTTGATTTCAGATCCATTTTGTGCTTGTCTTTTGTGGAAAAGTTATAATTTTGGTGGATAAACTTTAGTCTACGTTACATAATCTTTCTTCCATGTAACATTTGTGTTTTTTAATGTTTCAATTTTGGTGAAATGCATTATCTTTGAACGATTTTTATAGATATCACAAATCTTATACCATGAGCCAATATATTCGTATTATTCTCTTTGTAATATTCTTTTGCACTCCTTTGGTGCCTGGAATGGCACAAACCGGTCGTTTTTATTCTATGGAAAGCGGATTGTCCAGCAGCCTGGTGAATAAGCTTCTGCAAGACAGCCGTGGTTTTGTATGGATTGCAACAGAATACGGTTTAAACCGTTTTGATGGTATACGCTTTACCAATTACAAGCACATTCCCGGTGATTCTACTTCTATTAAAAATAACTATGTGCATACGTTGTTTGAAGACAGTCGGAAAAATCTGTTTGTTGGCTGTATTGATGGGTTGATGAAGTATGATCGTGACACTGATACATTCATCGAAATACCCATGATGCGTGGTGGTCGCAGAGTATATCCGCACGTGACTCAAATGCGTGAATTGCGCAATGGCGAAATCTGGATTACTACAACCGGTCAAGGTATGTTTCGCTTAGATATTCAGGGAGATAAGGCTCTGTCTTTGGATAATATATTGCATCAGGCCAATTACAACTATCAGCAGAACTTTTACGAGGATTCCAACAGTAATATATGGATTGGTACTGAAGGAAATGGTTTAATTTGCTATTTACCGGCAACAAGAGAAATACGTATTTTTAAATATCCGGAAATAAATGATAATAATATTTCGGCTATCATAGAGGACAACCAAGGCAACTTGTTTGTCGGAACGCCTAAAAAAGGTCTTTCGCGCTATAATAAGGTCTCCAACCGTTTTGTGTCTGTCCCTTGTGAAGGTTCTCCGTCTATATCAGTATATTGTCTGCTGATGGTATCCGGCAAGTTGCTGGTAGGTACCGATGGGCAGGGAATAAAGGCGTATAATCCGGCTCTTGAGGCTTTGGAAGATTATAGTATAAATTCTGCTCCGATGGACTTCTCCAAAGGCAAGGTTCATGCCATGATGGAAGATAAGGACAAGAATTTATGGTTGGGATTATTTCAGAAAGGAATTATGCTGATACCGAAGCAGGAAAATCCTTTTGAATATTATGGCAGCAAATCTATTTATTATAACCCTATAGGCGAAGGATGTGTGATGTCTGTTTTTCAGGACAGTGATTATCATTTATGGGTAGGAGCGGACAATGAAGGCTTGTTTGAACTGGGGATAGACGGGAAACGTATACGGCATTATCAGCCGGATGGTTCTTCGAGTTCTGTTGCCAGTACGGTGATGTGTATGTACGAAGATTCGAACGGAGATTTTTGGGTTGGATCGTATACACGAGGCTTGGCCAGAATGGATAGGAAAACAGGGAAGTGTGACTATCTGCCACAGATCGGTAATAAAAAGGTGTTGTCGATAGCGGAAGATGGACGGAAAAACCTGTATATCGCAACCTTGGGTTCGGGCTTTTACCGATATAATCTGCAGACGAAAGAGTTGAAGCATTACGAATCGTCCAAGGACGAAGCGGGCGATTTGAATCGGAATGAGTTGGCTAACGATTGGGTAAACTATTTATTCTGTGATAAAGATGGGATTGTATGGCTGGCGCATTATAAAGGAATCAGTTGCTTTAATCCCCAGACTGGCAGTTTCCTGAACTATAGGCAATCCAATACACTGATAACCGACTGCGTAGGTTATGCCTTGCTGGAAGATAGCAATGGTTATATCTGGGCAGGAACGACTGGTGGTCTGTTCCGTTTTAATAAGAAAACAGAGGAGATCGAGAAATTTACCGTCAAGGATGGTTTGTCTAATGATGTTATTTGCGGATTGTGCGAAGACGGACAACACAATATCTGGATTAGTACGTACAATGGCATCAGTAAGTTTGATGTTGTAGAGAAACGTTTCATAAACTATTACGCGGGCGATGGAATACAAGGCAATGAATTCACGCACGGAGCTTTTTATCGTGCTCCGTCGGGAAAGATTTTCTTTGGTGGTGTGAATGGTATTACAGCTTTCTTGCCGGACGCCATCAGTAGTGAGTCCAAGACAGCAGAGGTTTGCATTACTGACTTCTTTATATTCAATCAGCCTGTACGCAAAAATACCGAATCGGGTGGTCGGCCGGTTATTCAGGGGAGTGTTCAGGATGCGAAACGCTTTCAGTTGGCTTATGATGACAATACGTTTAGTGTTGTCTTTTCCACTCTGCAATATAATAATCCGGAACAGATAACTTACCAGTATAAGATTGAGGAACTGGGATCGAAATGGCTGTCGACCGAACCGGGGGTAAATCTGGTGACTTATAACAACCTGCCTCCCGGCAAATATACTTTCTCGGTGCGTGCTTTGAATCATGGAAGTCTTTCGGAAATACGTAATATCGAAATTCTGATTACTCCTCCTTGGTATGCGACTTGGTGGGCTTATTTCATTTATTGCATTCTGTTGGGACTGCTAGTCTATGGTGTTGTAAACCATATCCGTTCGCGGATGCGGCATCGCCGTGAGCTTATGAAGCGTGAACATGCCGAACAGCTGAACGAAGCCAAACTGCAGTTCTTTATCAACATCTCTCACGAAATACGTACACCGATGATGCTGATCATCAATCCGCTGGAGAAGTTGCTTGCCGATAAGAAAGATGCGGAACTGCATAAGACTTACCTGATGATTTATCGTAATGCCCAGCGCATTTTGCGCCTGATCAATCAGTTGATGGATATTCGTAAGCTGGATAAGGGACAGATGTTCCTGAAGTTCCGCGAGACGGATATGGTGGGCTTTATCGACGATGTAATGATGACATTCGATTATCTGGCGCGAAAGAAGAAGATACACTTCACGTTCGAGCATGATATGCCTGAACTGAAAGTCTGGATTGACTTGAATAACTTTGATAAGATTCTGATGAACATCCTTTCCAATGCCTTTAAGTATACGCCGGAAGAAGGGGAGGTCCTGGTTCGGCTGTCTACCGGCAAGGACGTTACCCGTAAGGATGCTTTGAGGGAGTATTTCGAGATTACCGTTTCGGATAGTGGCATCGGCATCGACAAGAATAAGATTGAACGTATATTCGAACGCTTCTACCAGATAGACAACGATGTAACCAAGTCTAACTTTGGTACGGGAATCGGTCTGCACCTGTCCCGTTCGTTGGTATTGCTGCATCATGGCGAGATTTTTGCCGAAAATCGGGAAGACACTTCGGGTAGTCGTTTTGTTATCCGTATTCCGATGGGAGCGGCGCATCTGCGTAGCGATGAACTGGAAGCTGGCGAAAGCAGTATGAAGATAGAGCCGGTTCCGCTGAAGCCTCGTGTACATCCGGAAGTACTGAGTGAAGTTCCGGAAGATCTGCAGGCGGAAGAGGAAAAGAACGTTAAAGCCAAGACCAACCAGAAAGTGCTGATTGTAGAAGACGAAGAGGAGATACGCACTTATCTGAAGAATGAGTTAGCTGATGAATACCGGATACAGACTTGCGTGAATGGCAAGGAAGCCTACGAACTGATGCTGACCGATATGCCCGATCTGATAATCAGTGATGTAATGATGCCTGAAATGGACGGACTTACGTTGTGTCGCAAAATCAAGCAAAATACCAATATCAATCACATTCCGGTAGTGTTGCTGACGGCAAAGTCGAAGCCCGAAGATTGTCTGGAAGGCATGGACATTGGAGCCGATGCCTATGTCGTGAAGCCGTTTAATACGGAATTACTGAAAGGAACGATTGCCAACTTGCTGCACAATCGTCGGATGCTGAAGAATAAGTTTAGCGGTACGCAGCAGCAGGAAGACAAGATAGACAAACTGGAAATGCAGTCGGGCGATGAGAAGCTGATGGAGAAAATCATGAAAGTGGTGAACGAACATCTGGCCGATCCCGATCTGAATGCAGAATTGCTGGCTACAGAAGTCGGACTGAGCAGAGTGCACATTCATCGGAAGCTGAAGGAACTGACAAATCTTTCAGCTCGCGACTTCATTAAGAATATTCGTCTGCAACAGGCAGCCAAGCTACTGGCCGAGAATAAAAAGCTGACTATTTCCGAGATAGCTTATGCTACGGGTTATACCAGTTTGTCTCATTTCTCCAACTCGTTCAAAGAACGGTATGGCTTGTCTCCTAAAGACTACATCATTAAACATCAAAAAGATTGAGATGAAAGGTTTACGGAACCATACACAGCGGTGAAGGCTTCGTGAACCTTTTATCTTTTAATGTATTTTCGCCTTCCATCCATTCTTTTCTCACCAGATTCCGATGCTGTCTGAGGCGGCAGTATATGTCGTGGCTGATAGGGTGCAATGTGGCAGTGCTTAACAAGCAATGTCAGAGGACGTAACAATCAATGTTAGAGAGCGTAAGAAGCAATGTGCCGGGCGTTGCAAATATAGCTTGTGAGCTGTGTAAGTGTTGCTCGTGAGCCGTACAAGTGTTGCTCGCGAGCCGTATAGACGTCGTTCAGAGCAGGTTTTTTTATCGGATAGAAGAAGGCACGGACTACAGGGGAATAATGTTGCGAAAGGAATAATTCCATTGCAAAATGCCCTGTGGTCCGTGCCCGAAAAGTTTGAAATTATTTGGATGCACCGTTCTTCCAGATGTCGTTCACCTTTTTCCGTATGCTTAGGATGTTGATTAGCGAAACAAAGACAAACAGCAGGCTTCCCGTCAGTATGCAAGGCCATAAAGAGCCTGTTTCCAGTTGCGGGAACAGATTCTGAAGGGTATCTGTGTAATAACTGCGAATCCACATCACCCCGCCTGCTGACAGTAGAAGTACAATCAGATTCAGACCGATGGTCAGCAAGTCGTACGGCAGGGCTACTTTCGTGGGACTGTAGCCAATGAGCAGCAGGTTCTCCAGTTTTACGGTATTCTTCTGTAATAGCAGGAATATGCTCAGCATCAGGATGTAGAACGACAGAAGACTGATAAACAGTCCTATACTGATAACAATGCCAGTGATAAGCCGTAAGAAGTAGGTTGTCTTTCCGGCATCCAGGTTATTGCCTTCGGTCTCGTAATTCTTTTGCTGGAAGTAGTCGGCGATGGCTGTGTCGGTTGGGTTGTTCACTTCGACAATCAGCCGTGACGGCTGTGCTTCTTGGTCGGGAGCAAAAGTCTGGTTAGCCCAGTTCATGAACGATTGCGGAACCAGTATCGTATTCAGGCGGTTGGAGAAGCCTACGATATTGCCTTTATACTGTTCTACGCGTCCGTTGCCGCGCAGAATGATGTCCATCCGAATCAGGCTCATCACACCTTCCGACAGCTTGGGCAGGCTGCGACTTTGGGCAAAACCGAAGTTGTAGAGGTTGAGGTAGTTGCGCGGGATGATGATGGGGATGGTGCGGCTGTTTTCATCGAAGTGCCATTTGTCCAGGTTGACGTCTACATATTCGTCGGGTACCGACTCGAAGAACATTTCGGTAGACAGGTGGATGCCTGCTTCCTGCATACCCAGCCCGGCTGATACTTTAAAGAGCGAAGGGGTAAAAGCCCCGATGCTGCGGGTGAACGGCTGCTGTTGCAGTTCCTTGATTTCTTCTTTGGTAAAGGTATTGCTACGCCCGGCAAAGCTGCCGAGGGTACTGATTTTTTTGGTGGCGATGATATATTCTTTCTTCATGAAGCTGTCTCCTTGGGTGAACAGCGGCAATACATCGCGATAGAACTGTATGCTTAGCAGGACGATTGTCATGCCAAACAGATTGGCCAGGAAGAAGCCGGCCAGTTGTCCCACGCTGATGTGTTGACGAAGGAGTCGCCAGACGAGTTTGTTCATTGTTTCTTTCAGAGTTAAAGTTTGAATACTTCGTTGTAGTCCAGTGGCAGGTGTTTGCCTATTGATGTCACGATGATACCGGCCTGTTGCTGTTCGGCTTCCTCTGTCAACAGCCGGCTCATGATGATGCCGTTTTCGTCGTCAAGGTGGCTGACGGGTTCGTCCAGAAAGATGAAGTCGAAAGGTTGGCAAAGACTGCGGATAAAAGCTACCCGTTGCTGTTGTCCGAAAGACAGTTTGCCGGCTTGTACGTCGATTTTGTCGGCAATCCCCAGTGTTTCAAAAAGGGCCACGATGTCCTTTCTCTTTTTATGGTGGGTCAGCTGGTTCTTCAGCAGAACATTTTCGAGTGCCGTCAGTTCGGGGAAGATGCGCAGTTCTTGAAACAGAATGCTGAGTGAGTGTCGCCGGATGTTTCCCCATTCGCTTACGGAGAGCGAACGTATGTTGCGTTCATCGAAGTTGATGATGCCCTGATAGTCGCGCCGGTATCCGTAGATGTAACTGCAAAGCGAAGATTTGCCTGTGCCCGAAGCGGCTTCAATCAGGTAACGCTTCCCTTTGCAGAATGTGATGTTGTGATGCCATATGTCAGAGGTGATGGCATCACGGTCGGCAAACACTTGTGGAAGTGTTTGCCGCAGGTGAATATTGTTCATTGTTTAATTAGACTGTTCGTTGACAGTTGACGCTCTATAGCGTTAGTGTCGGCTTACATGCCGGCAAACTGTCTTGCGAAGTTGACGATTTGTTTAAGTGAATTGACTTCTTTATTCTTCATTTTCAAGCTGAAGTTTGCTTTCTGTATGTCTCCTGTCACTTCCAGATAAGTGAGGTTGTCGCACAGCGAGAGGGCAGAGGCAGCTTGTTGTCCGCCGAATTGTGCCAGCATCTTGACTACCGGTAAAGAGCAGATAGACTCAATATTGATGATAAAGGCCATGTTCTTTCCTTTGATTTCGGATGCGTATTCGGCTTTGGCGGCAGAAGGATCTGATGCTTTACCGATGCTTTTGTAAAGCAGTTCATCATTGGTTGCATAGAACGTCTTGTCCTTTATGCCGAAGAATACGTTCAGCTTACGCGATTTGTACACATATTCGTTCTCGTTCAATCGGATGATGTCAGCACCTCGTTGCAGACCCAGTTCGTTCTTCTTTTCATAAAGAGCTTTCAGCACATCGTTGTTCTTGGCCTCGGCATAAGCCAGGAAGGCCGGAGCATTTTGCATGGTGACGTTGATCAGTCCTATGGTTATGTCGTTCTGAAAAGCATCGAAAAAGACTTTCAGGTCGTTGAACTGCTTCATGGATATGCTCTTCTGGAAATCTTCGTTTTCTTGAAGGTATTTGAATACTTCTTCTCCGTTGATGCCCATGCTGAACAATGCCAGTGAGGATTGCGGGAAATATTTCAGCAGATTGTTCTGGATAGGGCGTGTTGTAGCTTTGGCCTGTTGTTCCAGCTTTTTCCTCAGTTCATCATTATTGGTATACCATTCGGCTTCAAAGTTTATTTCTCCCTTTTCAAAGCTTAGGCTGCCCAGCAGGAACATCTCTTCCCAGTTCTCGCTGTTCGGCAGTCTTTGTTTCATCATCTGGGCATAGCTGTTTGACAGTTCGTTCAGGGCAATGAATACGTTGATTTCGCCATTCTTCTTCATGGCCTTCTTGAAACCTTCGCTGTTGGCAATGCTTTGTTCGGCAGTCTGCTTCAACAGGTTGCTGACTTGGCCTTTTGCATTTTCCAGCTGTGCCTCTCCGCTATAACTTACCATGACAAGTGCAGAAGGGGTGAATGCCAGTATGGCCTGATTGCTGAGCGTAGCGTAGCGGTATCCGTCGACTTCTGCAACAGTAGAACTGATTTGTTCTTTTTCTGTCACTTGAAGCAGATTCTCCAGATCGTCTTCATTGCTGACTTTGGCTACCAGGGCAGCTTTCATATTGGGAGTATTGAACAGGTAGACTGGCGATTTCAGGTCGATGCCTGCTTTATTCGGATCTTTCAGCACCGTTTCCAGTTGTTGGAAAGTGGCTGCATTCATTTCGTTTTTCAATACGTCAATCAGCTTCTGCAGAGCTTCCTTGTTTTCTTTATCGCCTATGCCGGCTTTTTCACCCAATGATTTGAGGTTGAGTGCTACTACCGATGTGGCATCGGCAGGAATAGCGTTGGTGTACTCCGTTGTTTTGGAACATGAACTGATAAATGCTATCAGTATCGCTAAAACCGATAAATGGAGAAATAAACTTTTTTTCATATCGTTAAAGTGTTAAAAGTGAATATCATTGGTTTTCCAGATTCAATATATGGCAGGCTACCAGTGCTGCTGTTTCTGTCCTTAGCCTTGAGCGTCCCAGGCTGATAGGCTGAAATCCTTGTCCGATAGCTTTTTCTACTTCTTCCTCGCTGAAGTCGCCTTCCGGACCTATCATCACCAGTACATTCTCGCCTTTTCGGATGATGTCTTTTAACAGGGGCTTTTCTCCTTCATAGCAATGTGCAATGAATTTCTGTCCGTCGAAAGGCTGGGCAATGAAGCGGTCGAAGTCGGTCATCTCGTTTAGCTTTGGCAGGCGGGCTTTAAGCGACTGCTTGATGGCGGAGATAAGAATCTTCGAGATACGTTCGGTCTTGATAACCCGCCTCTCCGAAAAGCGGCAATTCAGGAAGGTAAGTTCGTCGAATCCTATCTCAGTGGCTTTCTCGGCAAACCACTCTGTGCGGTCCATATTCTTGGTAGGTGCCATGGCAATGTGCAGATAGCCACTCCAAAGCGGTTCTTGAGCTATGGTTTCCAGTACTCGTACCAAACAGCGTTTGTTGGTAGCGGTACTGATTTCGGCACGATAGAAGTTGCCTTGTCCGTCGGTAAGCATTACTTCGTCGCCTGTTTGAAGACGCAATACCCGTATCGCATGAGCTGCTTCTTCTTCAGGTAGTTCGTTACTGTTTTGTATGTCTGGTGTGTAGAATACGTGCATGTTCGAAATGTTATATTGTATGTGATAGCGCTGAGGTGCCTACATCTTTTTGCGTTGATTGATTTGGTCGCGCAGTTGGGCGGCACGTTCGTAATTCTCGTTTGCTATGGCTTCGGCCAGGGCTGCTTTCAGTGACTCTATGTTTTCTTCTTTGGGTTGCTCGTCCTGTAGTGGAGCCTCGGAGAAGAAATCCGAGCGTATTCCCTCATCTTCCAAAATATCTTCATACACATAGATCGGTGCATGCATTCGCAAAGCCAAAGCTACGGCATCGCTTGTACGCGCATCCATTCGCATGAAGGTGTTGTCCGATTTGAAGTAGACATACGAGTAGAATACCCCATTGTTTACATGATAGATGAGTACTCGCGCCAACTTGACTTTTAATGTTTCGAGTACGGAAGCAAAAAGATGATGCGTCAGGGGGCGTGGAGACGTGATGCCTTTCAGCTCAATGAGCATGTATTGAGCTTCGCTGGTGCCGATGATAATGGGCAACTGGCGATCACCGTTTATTTCGCCCAATACCAAGGCGAAAGCTCCAGCCTGCTCCTGACTGTTGGATATGTTCAGAACTTGCAGTTCTATTTTCTTTCTGTTCATTCCGTTACGGTTATAGTTGTTCCGGCCGGTGTTTATATTTGAAGACAAATGCGAATACAACGGCTACTACCAGTGCATAAGCGGCAAAGGTATACCATGCGGACTGCCATTGTTCGATTTGCGGGGCTTCGCTGTTGAAGTCGACAAAATGATTGACTACAGCTTGTGCTCCCAATGTACCGATGGTTGCACCGAATCCGTTGGTCATGATGACAAACAGACCCTGGGCGCTCGACCGTATGCCTTTGTCTGTCTCACGGTCAACAAACAGAGAGCCGGATATATTAAAGAAATCGAATGCCACTCCATAGACGATCATCGAAAGGATAAACATCCATACGCCGCTGCCAGGATTACCAGCACCGAATAAACCAAATCGGAGAACCCAGGCAAACATGGCAATCAGCATCACATACTTGATACCAAATCTTTTCAGGAAGAATGGGATCAGCAGTATGCAGAGTGTTTCGGATATTTGTGACAATGAAATCAGGATATTGGCATGCTGTACACCGAAGGTCTCGGCATATTCGGGAATGCTTCCGAAGCTACTGATGTAGGGGTTGGCAAATCCGTTTGTGATTTGCAGCGATACGCCCAACAGCATGGAGAATATAAAGAAGATAGCCATCTTTTTCTGTTTGAACAATGTGAAGGCACGCAGTCCCATTGCTTCTGTAAGTGATTTGCTTTCGCCTCCTTTATTGACAGGACAGGCAGGGAGGGTCAGTGCATAAACGCCGTATATCAATCCGATAAGGGCACAAGCGAAGAACTGGCCGTAATTGTTCTGAAGTCCCAATATATCCACCATCCACATGGAGCAGATGAATCCGATGGTACCGAATATACGGATAGGGGGGAAGTTTTTGATGGTATCAAGCCCGGCTTTGTCCAGTGCCGTATAGGCTACCGAGTTGGAAAGTGCAAGGGTGGGCATATAGAACGCCACACTCAGCGAGTATAAAGTAAAAAGTATGCCGAATTCGACATCGCTTCCGCTGGTCATGCCGTAATAACCTGCCAATGCCATGAATAAAGCCGCTGTAAAGTGACTGAAGCTTAACAGCTTCTGAGCCGGTATCCAGCGGTCGGCTATGATGCCCAGAATGGCTGGCATAAATAGGGAAACGATACCTTGCATGGCGTAGAACGTTCCGATATGTGCTGCTTGACCGACGTTGACCAGATAACTGCCCATGGATGTCAGGTAAGCTCCCCACACGGCGAACTGTAGGAAGTTCATAATGACTAAGCGGACTTTGATGTTCATAGTTTTTCTTGTTTTGGATTCTTAAAGATAAACAAATGCTATTTTGTACAGCGTCTTGCAAAGGTACGATACCGGTCGGAGAAATGCAAATAACCTATCACTTTTTTTAGTCTGTCCAGAAAGGGGATTTTTTGATATTTCCGAAGGTTGGAAAAGTGTGCAGAAGCAGCCTGTTTCGTATGCCTGGAAAGGCAGGAATGGAATCTGAATGGGTATATAAAAAAAGAAGGGTATCTATCCCAGACACCCAATCTTTGTTAACCTTAAATCTAATACCATGAAAAACACAGTGCAAATGTAGAGGTTTTATGCTATACAACATAATAAAACGGCCAAAAAATGCCATTTCTTAACTCTATTTAAGAATAAAGGGGCCGTATAGCCCCTTTTCTGTTATCTTTTTAAATAATCGGATGTTTTTTTATTCTACGTAGAGTACCAGTCCTTTCAGGTATTCGCCTTCGGGATGATAGATGTTGACCGGGTGGTCGGCAGGCTGGGTGAGCTGATGCAAGATGCGTACGCTGCGTCCCGACATGGCGGCTGCGGTGAATACGGCCGTACGGAAGTTCTCCTTGCTGACTGCCTGCGAGCACGAGAAAGTGAACAGGATGCCGCCCGGCTTGATTTTCTCGAATGCTTTCACGTTCAGCTTCCGGTAGCCCTGGAGTGCGTTGCGCAAGGCGTCGCGATGCTTGGCGAAAGCGGGTGGATCGAGGATAATGAGGTCGTACTGGTCGCCCATGCGGTCGAGGTACTTAAAGGCGTCTTCGGCATAGGCAGCGTGACGGGTGTCGCCAGGGAAGTTCAGCTCCATGTTCTTGTTGGTCAGGTCGATGGCTTTGGCCGAACTGTCTACCGAGTGTACCAGCTTGGCTCCTCCACGCATGGCGTAGACCGAGAATCCGCCGGTGTAGCAGAACATGTTCAGTACGTTGCGGCCCTTTGCATAGCGTTCCAGCAGGGCACGGTTTTCGCGTTGGTCGACGAAGAAACCAGTCTTTTGTCCTTTCAGCCAGTCGATATGGAACTTCAGGCCGTATTCGGTAGCGATGTTGTCCGTGCTGCCTCCGCGCAGAAATCCGTTTTCAGGGAAGAGGTCGGCTTTGAAGGGCAGTGTCGTTTCCGATTTGTAATAGATGTTGTCGATCTGGTTGCCCATCATTTCGGCCAGTGCTTCGGCTATGGTCATGCGTTCCAGGTGCATTCCTGCAGAGTGGGCCTGCATGACGGCGGTCCGTGCATAAATGTCTATCACCAGTCCGGGCAGGTTGTCGCCTTCGCCATGTACCAGGCGGTAGGTGTTGTTGTCGGGTGCTTCGGCAATGCCGATACTGCGGCGCATGTTGTAGGCTATCTGTAATTTCCGTTTCCAGAAATCGGTGTCGATCGTTTCGTCCTGATTGAATGTCAGTACCCGTACGGCGATGCTGCCTATTTGCCAATGGCCTTTGGCTATGAATTCGTTCTTCGAAGTGTAGATCTCTACTACTTCGCCTTCTATCGGCTCTCCGTCAATGCGGGCGATGGCGCCGGAGAATACCCAAGGGTGAAAACGTTTCAGGGATTCTTCCTTGCCGGGTTTCAGATATACTTTATACATGGATTTATTTTAATTAGTTCGGTTTTCGGGTTCTGTGCTGTCGGCTGGCGGGGTGTCGGGGGCTATTTCGAAGTCGCCCGTCCGTTTCAGTTCCTGCAGCTTGTTGTAGATGTTGAGGCATGCCCAGGCGTCAGTTGCCGCGTATTGTTGCTGGGGAAGCGTCAGTACGTCGGCTTCCCAGTTGGACAGGCGCTGGCTTTTGGATATTTTCTCTCCGAACAGGATGCCGTAAATCTTCTGCAGGCTTTTCTCCTGAATGCCGAAGGGGCGTACAAACTCTTGCAGCTCGATGCAGGAATGCTGTTCGAAGGGGGCACGCTTGTGCAGCATCATGAAGTCGTCTTTCAGTGAGAGGCCTACTTTAATGATGTTGGGATTTTCCAGCAGCAGAATGACGGGCAGTGTGAGGCCTGTCAGGTTCAGCCGGAAAAGGAAGCAGTGCTCGTCCGAGGCGATTTGCAGCAGTGCCACTTTGTAGACGTGGCCTTTGGTGAACGAGGGGCGTGTTTCGCTGTCGATGCCCAGCAGCGGGCAGGTCTTCAGGTAGGCTACGGCTCGTTCGGCTTCTTGTGGAGTTTGTACAACGTGTATCTGGCCGGGGAAGAGGGCTTTGGGCATGTCCTGTAGCTCCTCTTTATTGATCGTTCTTTTGATTACCATAATTACAGCTTGCAGTTAAAGGGTGTGTTCGGTGTTGTAGTCGAGGTCGTCAGTCTCGTCCGACGGATTTTCGTCTTCACTGTCTGCTTGCGCATACTTCACGTCGTGCAGTGCGCGCAGGGTGTTCACCAGCTTTTGTCCCCAATAGAGGGCAAAGTTCTCCTGACAGATGGCCAGGGCGTCGTTCATGGTTTCGTTCAGTCCCAGCTGGAAGACGAAGATGAAGTCCTTGATGTCCTGATAGATGTCGGCCAGGTCTTCGGAGATATATTTGGTGATGGGTTGGTCGCTGTACTTCATGTCCGACACGAATACGTCCAGGTAGTCGTCCTTTTCGCCCAGTATGCCAGCCAGGTTCATGCGTACTATTTCGTATGTCTCTTCCGTGACAAAGTTCTCCGGCATGTCTTCGCCCATCATTTCGCATTTGGGCATCATGGAGGCTTTGAGGTAGAGCAATGGCAGTATTTTTAAGGATGTATCGACGAATGTGGCGCGTTTCATGCCCTCGGCCTGCTCCAGAAATTTACAAAATTCGGCAGCCACGGTTACAAATTCCACTACATTGCGGTCGAATATCACTTGACTTTCTTTTTTCATATCTTTTTAGATTCGAAGCATTAGTCTGCTTATGTTTGGTTTGCAAAGATAGGAAAAAGGTTTGTTTCTTCCTAGAAAAAGTGTGTGATATACTCCTTTGCAAAGGATGTACGGATCATGTGACGGTGTGCGTGGCTGCCGGTAGGATGGCGGGGCAGGTCAGCTGCCCCGGTAAGTGGAATATCCGTAGGGCGAAAGGGTGATGGGGACGTGATAGTGGTTGTTGTCCCTGATTTCGAATACCACTTCGATGAAGGGGTAGAACGTAGATTGCTTCTGTGCCTCGAAGTAGGGGGCCACGTGATAGGTCAGCTTGTAGATGCCTGCGTGGTCGTTTCCGTCTCTTTCCAGGAAGTCTTTCACCCGGCCGTCTTTGTCGGTCAGTTTTTCGTCTACTACGGTCCATTGGGCATCTTTGTCTTGCTTCGACAGGGTGATTCTGACTCCGGGAGCAGGCTGTCCCTGGTTGATGTCGAGGATGTGGCTCGATAGCTGATACTCTTTTGTCTGGCCGAAGGCTGTCAGGATGCTGACGAGCACGGCGGTTGCAAATAAATAGATACGTTTTTTCATGGTCGGTTGGTTTAAATGAAATGAATAATGGTTTGGGTGACAAAGATAATATAAATTGTAATCATTACAAATATGGTTCTTTTTTAGAACTTCTTTTTCCGTTTTATTAAGGCTTTTACTGATATTTTTCGATGGGCCGACTGCCGGTTTCGGCATCTGTCGGATGGACGGAGTGTGTGTCTGTTCCGTTAAGAATATTCTTAGGGCGATAGACTGCTCTATGAGTTCGTTTAACCAATTGATTTAGAGTGTATTTTAGGGTCGTAATCAACCTATACGACTTAGACACCCTAAGTATACGACCGAGGGTATCTAAGTATACGACTGAGGGGGCCTAAGTATACGACTGTGATAGCCTTCCAGTATTGACGGGGGGACGATGTAAAGGAAAATTGCCTGTCGGCCTTGTTCGGGAATCTACGGGCTGTCTGGGCTTGAGTGGTGTGCCTGCCAAACTGATGGCCGCTTTACATGCAGAGTTCAGCCCGCCGCTGATGTCGGGCAGCGAGAAAAACTATTCTTTAGTTCCCGAATTTATAGTTTATTTATTACTTTTGCACCGAACTTAAAGGGCTGTTTGGGTACAGATCTTCTCCGTACGGAGCTAGGGAAGTGCCGGTATCGGCTGCTCCTTTTGCAAGGGGGAGCAATGGGTGGTTTGCGGCAAACCCGGGCAGGCTTTCTATACATTATTATAATAGGGAGATTTAATTCATGGCAAAAAAAGGTACAACTAAAGATACGGAGCAGAAACCGACACTGTATCAGAAAATCGTTTCTGCATTCCGAAGTGAGACTATCCGCTTTGTTATAGGACTGGTACTGGTGATTTTTTCTGTCTACTTGTTGCTGGCTTTTTCTTCGTTCTTCTTTACAGGGGCAGCCGACCAGAGCATCATCGACAGCGGCAATGCGCAGGAGTTGGCTTCGGTGAACAATGGAGTGAAGAATTATGCCGGATCGCGTGGGGCGCAGCTGGCCAGCTACTTGATAAACGACTGCTTCGGAGTGTCGTCCTTCTTTATTTTGGTATTTCTGGCCGTGGCCGGACTGAAGCTGATGAAGGTGCGCGTAGTGCGGCTGTGGAAGTGGTTTATCGGCTGTGCGCTGCTGCTGGTGTGGTTCTCCGTCTTTTTCGGGTTTGTATTTATGGACCAGTACAAGGACTCCTTCCTCTATCTGGGCGGCATGCACGGCTATAATGTCAGTAACTGGCTCGTGTCCCAGGTGGGAGTGCCGGGCGTGTGGATGATTCTGCTGTTCACAGCCATCTGTTTCCTTATCTATCTTAGCGCGCGTACCATTATCTGGTTGCGTGGGCTGTTCTCGCTGAATTTCCTGAAGAAAAAGCAGGCAAAGGCAAGCGCCGAAGGCGAGGTGCCCGAAGAGTTTACTGACTCGTGGACCGTCAAGGGCAAGCGTAAGGCCGTGAAGGAAGCCCCTGCATCCGTGCCCGAGGAAGCTGAAGCGGCAGACAACCACGTGGCAGAAGCGGCAGAAGATGCTCCGCGCCACGAGGAAGAACACGCTACCGAGGAATCAGAAGACAATCAGATAACATTGGACTTAGGCGGTAGTCATCCGGAGGAAAGACGTCAGAAACGGGGCGACGATGAAGTGACAATGACCATCGAAACGCCCGAACCCGAACCGGCCGAACCCCAGCACAAGGCCGAAACTGCCAAGGAACCGGGCTTCGAAGTAGAGGCTGGAGAGGACGAAGAGGAATACCACGGTCCGGAGCTGGAGCCTTACAATCCGCGCCTTGACCTGGAGAATTATCATTTCCCGACAATCGACCTGATGAAGCACTACGATGACAATGGACCTACCATCGACATGGACGAGCAGAATGCCAATAAGGACAAGATTGTGAACACGCTGCGCAGCTTTGGCATCGAAATCAGTACCATAAAGGCGACCGTCGGACCTACCGTAACCCTATACGAGATTACGCCCGAACAAGGGGTGCGTATCTCCAAAATCCGTGGTCTGGAAGATGATATTGCCTTAAGCCTTTCGGCCTTGGGTATCCGTATTATTGCCCCCATCCCCGGTAAGGGAACAATCGGTATCGAGGTGCCGAACTCCAATCCGAAGATCGTATCGGGGCAGAGCATCATAGGCAGCAAGAAGTTCCAGGAATCGACCTACGAACTGCCTATCGCGTTGGGTAAGACCATTACGAACGAGGTCTTCATGGTAGACCTGGCCAAGATGCCGCACGTACTGGTAGCCGGTGCCACCGGTCAGGGTAAGTCGGTAGGTCTGAATGCTATCATCACCTCCCTGCTTTATAAAAAGCATCCGGCCGAATTGAAGTTTGTGTTGGTCGACCCGAAGAAAGTAGAGTTCAGCATTTATTCCGTCATCGAGCACCATTTCCTTGCCAAACTGCCCGACGGAGAAGATGCCATCATCACCGATGTGACAAAGGTGGTACAGACCCTCAACTCGCTTTGTGTCGAGATGGATACACGCTACGACCTGCTGAAGGCAGCACACGTGCGCAACATCAAGGAGTACAATGAGAAGTTCATTAACCGTCGTCTGAACCCTGAGAAAGGACACAAATATATGCCTTATATCGTGGTTGTGATCGATGAGTTCGGTGACCTGATTATGACGGCGGGCAAGGATGTCGAGCTTCCGATAGCCCGCATCGCCCAGCTGGCGCGTGCGGTCGGCATCCACATGATTATTGCTACCCAGCGTCCTACAACCAACATCATTACAGGTACCATTAAAGCCAACTTCCCGGCTCGTATCGCTTTCAGGGTGTCGGCTATGGTCGACTCACGAACCATTCTCGACCGTCCGGGCGCCAATCAGCTCATTGGCCGGGGCGATATGCTGTTCTTGCAGGGAGCCGATCCGGTGCGTGTGCAGTGTGCCTTTATCGATACGCCCGAGGTGGCAGAGATTACTAAGTTCATTGCCCGTCAGCAGGGTTACCCGACCGCCTTCTATCTGCCCGAATATGTGGACGAGAATGCCGGTGGCGATTTGGGCGATGTGGATATGGGACGCTTGGATCCGCTGTTCGAAGATGCAGCCCGTCTGATAGTTGTTCACCAGCAGGGCTCTACTTCGCTGATTCAGCGTAAGTTCTCCATTGGTTACAACCGTGCAGGACGCATTATGGACCAGCTGGAGAAAGCGGGTATTGTGGGCCCGGCCCAAGGCAGCAAGCCCCGTGAGGTATGCTGCATGGACGAAACCGATCTGGAAATGCGGTTGAACAATCTGCAATAATCGCTTGTTTTCTTTTCTTTAGTTCTTTTATTGGATATGAGTTTGAACAGAATGCGAATCAATATCTTCCTGCTTGTCGTCCACATGCTGTTGCTGACGTCCCTGTCTGCATACTCCCAGCAGACGCCGACAGAGGCAGAGACAGTCATGAACCGAACAGCCGAGGCTTTCCGCCAGGCAGGGGGGATCAAAGCAACGTTTACGGTGCGTGCCCGCGAGGGAGTATCAGAAGGTATCATTTACCTGAAGGGAGAAAAGTTTGTCCTCGAAAGCGCAGGAGTGAAAACCTGGTTCGACGGTCGTACGCAGTGGAGCTATGTGGCTTCGAACGACGAGGTGAACATCACGGAGCCTACTGCGGAAGAGCTTCAGTCGTTGAATCCTTATGCCTGGCTGTACATGTACAAACAAGGCTACAAACTGAAGATGGGTAAGAATAACGCAGCAGGAAAATCGGCCTATGAAGTGGTGATGAATGCTGCCGATCCGCATCAGGACTTGCAGTGCATCATCCTGTATGTGGCGAAAGACACCTACCGCCCTTTGAAGATAAGCATGGCGCAGCGCGGAGGGAAAAACGCGACACTGATTGTTGTGAATGACTTTCAGACAGGACAGTCCTATCCGGACCGGTTCTTTACCTTCGACAAGAAAGCATATCCGTCGGCCGAGGAGATTGACCTGCGCTGATGTATGTAACAGAGTGAGATTATGAAACGTTTTTATCGTAAATAAAAATACAATATGGAAACAGAAAAAGTAAGATGCCTGATTATAGGCTCCGGTCCTGCCGGATATACAGCTGCTATTTATGCCGGTCGTGCTAACCTGTCGCCGGTGTTGTACGAAGGCTTGCAGCCGGGTGGACAATTGACCACCACTACCGATGTGGAGAACTTTCCCGGTTATCCGGAAGGAATCAGCGGTCCGCAGCTGATGGAAGACCTGCGCAAGCAAGCCGGCCGCTTCGGGGCAGACTTGCGCTACGGTGTAGCTACTTCGGCCGATTTAAGCCAACGGCCTTATAAAATAACAATCGACGAAGAAAAAGTGATCGAAGCCGAAACCCTGATTATCGCTACGGGTGCAGCTGCCAAATATCTGGGCCTGGAAGACGAGAAGAAATATGCGGGCATGGGTGTAAGTGCCTGTGCAACGTGCGACGGTTTCTTCTACCGCAAAAAGACGGTTGCCGTAGTAGGCGGTGGCGATACGGCTTGTGAGGAGGCTTCTTATCTGGCCAGTCTCGCATCGAAGGTCTATCTGATTGTCCGCAAGCCTTTCCTTCGTGCCTCTAGAATCATGCAGGAACGTGTGATGAATAATGAAAAAATAGAAGTACTCTTCGAGCACAATGCGGTAGGTCTGTACGGCGAAAATGGCGTAGAAGGTGTGCACCTGGTAAAACGCATGGGACAACCCGATGAAGAACGTTACGACCGTGCCATTGACGGATTCTTCCTGGCTATCGGCCATGAACCCAATTCGAAGATTTTCAAGCCCTATCTGGATACAGACGAAGTAGGCTATATCCTGATCGAGCCGGGTACACCGCGTACCAAGTTGCCGGGCGTGTTTGCTGCCGGCGATGTGGCCGATCCTCATTATCGTCAGGCTATTACCGCTGCTGCCAGTGGATGTAAGGCAGCCATTGAGGCTGAACGCTTCCTCCAGTTGGGAGAATAAAATACAGACCGGTTTATCTGCCAGAGTTTACTTCATGCGGATAGACCGGTCTGCTGATATGTTTCATAGAAAATACTAGTGTTTTTTCTATAGTTAGGAAAAAATATTTCTCTAACTGGAAAAAGATTTTTCTCCAACTGGGAAAAACTATTATCCGATTTTGCTGATCTTTTTCAGCTTCTCTTCATCGATGATTTTTATTTTCCGTCCGTCGATGGTGATAAGGCGTTCGGTTGCGAATTGCGACAACGTACGGATGGCGTTTGAGGTAGTCATGTTGGATAAGTTGGCTAAATCCTCACGCGAGAGATAGATACTTAAGGTGGAACCATCTTCTTCCAGTCCATAACTTTCTTTCAAGAAGAGCAGCGATTCTGCCAGTCGTCCACGAATGTGTTTCTGAGTCAGGTTTACTGTGCGTTCATCGGCAATACCCAAATCGATAGACAGCTGTTTGATGAAAAACATAGCCAGATTGTTGTTTTGTGTCACCAATGTCATGATGGCACTCATGGGTATCAGGCAGATGATGGACGGTTCGAAAGCAGTAGCAGCAGTAACGTAGTCTTCTTTGGCAAAGTAGGCGCGATAACCGAAATATTCAACAGGCTTGATCATGCGGATGATCTGGCTTCGTCCTCCTACGCCATCTTTATATATTTTGACTTTTCCGGTCAGCAGACACATTAGGTAGGCGGGGCTTTCTCCCTCACAATAAATCACTTCGTTCTTTTTGTAGTTCTGGAGTGTAAAGTGGTTTGAAAGGAACTCCCGTTGCTCCTCATTCAGAGGCGACCACATATCGGCTATTAGTTCCGGAATATTTATATCTGATAAGTTTATTTTCACCATACTGCTGCAAAGCTGTGTTCTACAGCACAAATGTAGGAAGAAAAAATTAAATATTACGCATTTGTTGGAAAAATGTGCAAGGTTTTTTGTAAAGATTCTATTGAATAGTAGAATTGTTATAGAAAAACAGGCTGGACATTCCTGCTTTTGTAGGGCAGGATATCCAGCCTGTATTGTAAAAAAATAGAATATCCGGTTTCTTATTTTGTGAATAAAAGTTCCCTATATTTGGGCAATGGCCATATCTCGTCGTCTATCTCCATTTCCAGACGGTCGATGTGGTCGCGAATGCTTTCCAGATACGGACGTACATTCTCTTCATAAGCGAAAGCTCTATCTTTGTAGTTATCCATGTGGTTGGCTACTTTGCGTGCCTCGGTCATTTCGCGTACTTGCATCTTGATGGCTGTAACTCTTCGTGAGATTTCGCGTATCAGTTCCTTGCGGTCGGCACTGAGCTCTTCGTATTCTTCGGGGGAGAATGTTTCGCGTAGTCCACGCAGATTTTCCAATAACCGGTTCTGGTAGCTGACGGCTGTGGGCACAATGTGATTGATGGCCAGGTCGCCCAACACACGGCTTTCAATCTGAACTTTCATCGTAAATTTCTCCAGTTCTACTTCCAGACGGCTGGCTAACTCTGTTTCGTTGAATATGTGTTCACCGATCAGAACTGCTTTGGCCTGATTGTCCATATAGCGCATCAGAGCTTCGGGCACATGGCAGATGTTGGTCAGACCACGTCGGGCAGCTTCCTGCTTCCATTCTTCCGAATATCCGTCACCTTCGAATCGGATGGGTTCGGAGGCAATGATGGTTTCCTTGAGAATGCGGAAGATGGCTTCTTCTTTGCTGCTTCCTTCTTCCATGGCTTTGTCTATCGAGGCCTTGAACTCGTTCAGCTGGTTGGCCATGGCTGCATTAATGGCGATCATGGCTGCAGCACAGTTGGCTGACGAACCTGCAGCCCTGAACTCGAAACGGTTTCCTGTGAAAGCAAATGGAGAGGTGCGGTTGCGGTCGGTAGTATCCAGTAATATTTCGGGGATACGGCCGATGCCCAGTTTCAGCGTTGTCTTCTCTTCGGCTGTCATCTTGCTATTGCTTATCTGGCGTGTGAATTCGTCAAGAATGCTGCTTAATTGTTTGCCTAAGAAGATGGACAGAATAGCGGGAGGTGCTTCGTTGGCTCCTAAACGATAGCTGTTCCCTGCGCTGCTGATAGAGGCGCGCAACAGATCCTGGTTTTTGTAGACCATCATCAGGACATTGACCAGGAATGTGAGAAACAGCATGTTGCTTTTGGGGTTTTTGCCGGGAGCAAACAGGTTAATACCCGTATCTGTACACAACGACCAGTTATTGTGCTTACCGGAACCGTTGACCCCGTTGTAGGGTTTCTCGTGCAGTAACACGGCGAAGTTGTGCTTGCGGGCAATTCGCTTCATCAGGTCCATTACCAGCTGGTTATGGTCGTTGGCCAGATTGACGTTCTCGAAAATGGGCGCTAACTCGAACTGGTTGGGAGCTACTTCGTTGTGACGGGTTTTTACGGGAATGCCTAATTTGTGGCACTCTATCTCCAGTTCCTTCATGAAGGCTGTCACTCTTGGAGGAATAGAGCCGAAGTAATGGTCTTCGAGCTGCTGGTCTTTGGCCGACGAGTGTCCCATGAGTGTACGCCCGGTCAGGCAAAGGTCGGGGCGGGCATTGTAGAGGGCCAGATCGACCAAAAAGTATTCCTGTTCCCATCCTAAATTGGCAAATACTCTGGTGACGTTTTTGTCAAATAGCTGACATACTTCGGTTGCGGCTTTATCTACGGCAGCAAGAGCTTTCAGCAAAGGTGTCTTGTAGTCCAGGGCTTCTCCTGTATAGGATATAAAGATGGTAGGAATACAGAGGGTGGTATCTACCACAAAAGCCGGTGACGATACGTCCCATGCGGTATATCCGCGTGCTTCGAATGTGTTACGGATACCCCCGTTGGGGAAAGATGAAGCATCGGGCTCTTGCTGGATAAGCAGTTTGCCTGAAAAGCGTTCGATCACTTCAGCGTCTTCGCCGAATTCGATGAATCCATCGTGCTTCTCGGCTGTTCCGTCGGTCAATGGCTGAAACCAGTGGGTGTAGTGGGTTACATTCAGCGATTTTGCCCAGCTTTTCATTCCGTTGGCAATTAAATCTGCCATTTCGCGGCTGATGGGAGTGCCTTTTTCTATGGCATCTGTAACCGCTTTGTAAGCTTCTTTAGGCAGATATTCCTGCATTTTTTTTCGGTCGAAAACGTGGCTGCCGTAATAATCTGACAGCTTGTTTGAGGGGATTGTGACTTCCAGAGGACGGCGATTGGCCAGCTCCTGTAAAGCAAAAAATCTCATTTTTGACATAGTTGCCTTCTCTTTTTGTTGGTTGTTTGGCTGCAAAAATACACCTTTTTTTCTATATTTGCCCCTGTCTATAATAAGATATTACGGGTGAAACGTTTAATATATATATGGATTGAATTTATGGTGCTGCTTTTGATTGTTGCGGAAGCGGCAGCAAAAGACATCTCTAATATATACGGTAAACGTGGCGTTTCAGCCGATTCGATTATGGAAAAAGTTATTTTCTTTGCCCCATTTTATGAGAGTATAGTAAACGAATATCGTGCAGAACTGTATATAAAAGGAAGAGTCAATATCCGGAAAAAGAATCATATAATTCGTTTTTTACCTACTATGTTCCGGGTACGGAAAGGGGTGAACGAATATATGATGGAGACTTACAGTGATCTGCATTTTACGGCTCCGGATATTTATGACCAAAAGGTAAAGGCTGGTGTGGGTACTGCTTCGGAATTTTGGGAAGCTGACGGCCGGTTGTTGGAGTATTTTCATATTAATATCTATTCGTCTACGTTGCTTTACGATAAATTGCTTTCGCCCTTGGCTAGCAATGCGAAAAAATACTATACCTATTATATTGATTCGATAATGGGACCGGAATTTAACCGGCAATATAAGATTCGTTTTATTCCTAAAAGCAAGAGTTTCCAGCTGGTTGGTGGCTATATGGTGGTTAGCGATAACGTGTGGAGTGTTCGTGAGATCCGTTTTGCCGGTCGTTCCGAGATGTTTCGTTTCGATAATCTGTTGCAGTTGGGGGAAGTGGGAGCACCAGATGAGTTTCTACCGGTTCGCTACATGGTAGAAGGTTCTTTCCGTTTCTTGGGGAATGTAATAGATGGCAGCTATACAGCTTCGCTTAAATATAGTGAGATATCTCAAAAGGATACCGGTCGGGAGGTCGAAGAGCAGAAAAAGGAAAAGTATGATCTGACAGAATCTTATACGTTGAGTAACGATACGAATGCTTATCAGCGTGATACGGCTTATTTCAACTCGTTGCGTCCTATACCGTTGACTCAGCATGAGCAGTCGTTGTATCAGGACTATTTTTTGCGGCGCGACACGGTGGGGGTAACGAAAAAAAAGTTGAATAAGAACCTGGAGTTTTGGGGGCAAATTGGTGATGCATTGATCAGTCGGTATACGGTCAATCTGGATAAACTGGGTAGTGTCAGATGTTCTCCTTTAATCAATCCTTTTTTGCTGAGTTATAGTGGATCGAACGGAATTTCGTATCGTCAGGAATTCAAATACAACCGTTTGTTTCCTGGTGACCGTCTTCTGAGAATAGTGCCTCGGATCGGTTATAACTTTAAGCAAAAGGAGTTCTATTGGAAGGTAAGGAGTGACTTTGATTATTGGCCTCGTAAACGGGCTGCTTTGCATGTAGAGTTGGGTAATGGTAACCGTATTTACAGTAGTGATGTACTGGATGATTTGAAGGCTATTCCTGACAGTCTGTTTGATTTCAATCAAATTCATCTGGATTATTTTAATGACTTGTATCTGAATGTGGAGCATAGTTGGGAGATAGTTAATGGACTGACATTGGACGTAGGTTTGTCAATCCACCGTCGTACAGAGGTCGAACGTTCTAATTTTGATATTGTGTTTCCCGATACGCCTCCTACACGTTTAGTCAGTGATGGTCAGTCGTATCTTCCGGGGTTTGATCCGGAAATACTGAACAAGTTTCGCCATACCTATAACAGTTTTGCGCCAAGAGTGCGCTTAACCTGGAAACCAGGACAGTATTATTATATGAATGGAGACCGTAAAGTGAATCTGCATTCCAAATATCCTACTGTGTCGGTTGATTGGGAGCGTGGAATAAAAGGAGTGCTTCAGAGTTCAGGAAGCTATGAACGGGTTGAAGTTGACTTTCAGCACAATGTACCGTTGGGTTTGATGCGTGATTTATATTTCCGTTTGGGATGGGGAGCATTTACACGGCAGGAAGAACTTTATTTTGTCGATTTTGCCAATCTGCGTCGTTCCAATCTGCCTACCGGTTGGAATGATGATATTGGTGGGGTGTTTCAACTGTTGGATGGCCGTTGGTACAACTCGTCTCGAAAATATGCGCGTGCCCATGCGGTTTATGAAGCTCCTTTCCTTCTTATCAGACACCTGAATAAATATACGCAATATGTGTTGAACGAACGTTTGTATTTCAATATGTTGTTTGTCCCTCACTTGAATCCTTACTTGGAGCTTGGATATGGCATTGGCACTCATGTCTTTGATTTTGGCGTATTTACAAGTTTTGCCAATTGGAAGTATCAGGAAATAGGTGTGAAGTTTACGTTCGAGCTGTTTAACCGTTAATATAACGTGAGTTCAACGAATTCAGAACAAAGTAAGCTGTGTGTCAATCGTTCGTGAAACATTGATACACGGTTTCTTTAGAAAGCAACAATATGTAGTTATTGCACCCAAGAGGTTGACAATGAAATTATCAAATGTCCTTATGTCTTGAGTGTTCCGCCTGTGCTATATTTTTAAGTTCGTCATTGATGCTTTCGATAGCGGCTCATTTCCTGAGAAGCAGCTTGTCTGAAACGGACATCAAAGCTCCTTTCATATTGCTTTTCAGCTTGGTTATAAGTTGTATTCCGTCAACGACAGCCTCTTAAATAGGTTCTTGCTTATGTATCCTTTATCACCGACAAGCTTTTCATAGGCAAACTCCACAAAAGATTTGTATTCAAGAGTTTTACGATCATCAACATCACCGGGAGTAATCATGAAGTTCAGTAGTTTTCCACGCTCGTTGCATATCAGATGCAGCTTAAATCCGAAGAACCAGTCCATGGAACATTTGCCTCTTTGTGCTATTTCTTTGAACGTCTTGTGGATATGGATTCTCTGATTCTTGCATACACGTAAGGGGTACTGTCAACAAAACTGATGCCTGTGCACTTACCCCAAGCATTTTTTTAATGAACATAGCTAGCGGGATAGCCACTTCTTTTTCCTGTTCCACAAAGCGGTTATATGAGACAACTTTTGGAAAGAGATGACGCATATGTTTGCAGATCTTTTCCTGATAGAAATGTTTCAGACAACGATAACCAGAGTTATGAAAAAAGTATCATGATAAGCATGATTTCCGCCTTGGACATGGTGGAATCACAGTGATATTTGCGTTTTGTTGCTGGCTTAAGCGTATATTTTGCCATCATGGCATCAAAAAACTTGCAGAAATCATCTGCCATACAAAATAATTCTAAAACTTTGCTCTCGGTGATCATAGCGATTATTGTTTGTAAATCTTTGTAATTCAGTACTATAAAGATATAATAATTTTCGCTAATCACTAAATTTACAAGTACTTATAATTCATCGAACTCACGTTTAATACTATGAAGTTAGCCGACTAATCCACCATACCCAAAGTATTGCGAGTTAGTTGGTTCATTTGTCTCTTTGGATATCCCGTATGCAGTAGAGGCTTATGATTGCTAGAGTAAGATGCGTTGCAGATTCTATATACGGTAAATAAAAAGGCAATAAAAATGGCATAGGAAGTGATTAGGCGCTATCATCTTCATATGCCATCTTATTTTTTGGGGCCACATGTAGAATATCCCTTTTTAGGAAAAATAGGTTACTAGAGAGTAGTATGAAAACAGGAAAACTGTTCTTTATTTTTCTACAACTTGTGCATCTTTAATATCTGGAAGGTAATATTGTGTAATTGTTTGATTTTTATTTTTTATGAGTCTGAAAGAATCTACAGTTTCATTGTTATTTTTATATTGTCTTGCACAATTTACATAATCCATTTTATTGCTACATTCACAAACATCTAAACTTACTAGTTGATTATCAGATATATTTATCATTTTTAAATTATTGCATTTTTGGATCATTATGCTTTTTAAAAGATTATCATAGGCGTTTAAAAAAGTCAGCATGGGCTGATTTTCAATAGATAGGCTCGTTAATAAATTATTTTCTAGCTGAATATGTTGTAATTCGCTGAGTTTTCCAAAATTTATTGTTTTTAATTTGTTGTATTGCGCACATAACCAATGGAGGTTAGTGCAACCGCTAAGAACCAATGTGGTCAAGTTGTTGTGGTCACAATGCAAAAAACTTAAATTCGGATTATTTCCTAAAGTTAGTTTCTCTAATTGGCAATTTTTGACTGTAAGGAAAATTAGGTTACTATTTTGACTTACATCTAATTCCTGTAGTTGTAATACAGAACCTGTATATATGAGCCATCTTAAATTTCTCAGGGATTCAATTCCTTTTAAAGATCTGTTTTGGTGGTATAAGAACTCTATACCTTCGATGGCATCTGCTTCGGAAGAAGAAAGTTTTCCGTCTTTATTGAGGTCAAAGTCTCGGCGTAAAGAGAATATAAAGTCTTCGTTAAATTTGTTATCAATATAGGTAAGCTCTTCTTTTTTAGCTTTTTGCAGATCTAAAGCAATAGGCTGGATTAAATACTTATTGCTCATATTAAGAGTTTCTAACGTAAAAGTGTAGATAGCTTTGTCTGTTGTAACTTTGATGGAAGACTGTCTAGAGTAAGTACCGGTTTTTATTGTCAGGTAGATATATCCACTTTTATCTTCTGGTTTGGTTGACGGTATTTCGTATGGCGTATCCAAGCATATACTTGCAGTATTGACTGTAGGGCGAGTTCCTAAAAGTTCATATTTTTGTTTGATAGTATTGTAAATATAATCTCCACAAACTCCAGCTTCGTTTGTGAAAGATATAGTTTCTACATTTTCTCCATTTTCTCCGAAAACATTGAATGCTATAATAGATGCTAGTGGGGAAAAAGTTAGTGTGGCGGTTCCTTGTGTAGAAAGTGTAGCTTTGGCTAACATAGGTAAATTTTCTCCGTTTAGTTTACCTGCTTCTTTTTGTCGTTGAATAGCGGAAATAGGAAGACGAATTTCGTTAGGGGCGCATTCTTTTGTTTCTGCGTTCAGAATGTCGTTGTACCTGAGGCTACCATAATATGGGTAATATGCATAAACTTCGGTTGCTTTATTGGATAGTTCTACACGGAAACAGCCATTTTCATTTACTAATGAACTAGGTTTGTTCATATCTCCTGCATTACTGTAAAAACCAAGCATGTCTGATGCAGTCCATTCAAGCCCGTTGAACTCTTTGTTGAATGTGGTGCGTGTTTGGGGATTTATTTCCGTATCAAAATAGAAAATTTTTTTTTTCAGTCGTTTGCCCCGGTTCTGTCCATTGGTCTTCTGTGCAGGCTGAGAGGGAGATGGCGGCTATCGTTATCAATGTCCCGATATTGTTTTTTATTGTCATAGTACTTTGTTTTTTTAAGTGATTCTACTCAAGTTTTGCATTTGTTAAACTTGAAAACGTGAGTTTTCTGTTTAAATTTCTATTTCTTCTCCCCACTCAAATCCTTGATCTATGGAGACATTATTTCCATTTCCTGAAGAAAAAGATGATGCATAGCCTTTTTCTATAAAAGCATCACATATCTCAATTTGAGGTTCTATATATGTGGATAGGGAAAATTCTTTATTCTCTTCTTTTGTTAAATTGTCGTTTTTCATTGTCTTACATATTAAAAAAGAGTTCTGCTAACTGTTAAATACTTCGGTTTTACTCGTTTCAGGCAGTAGAACTCTTTACCTGCTTGATTCAAGTTTTTTGTTTTGCAAATATGTAAATAACAATACTTCGGTAAATTTTTACCGATAAATAAAAATAAAACAATAGAATCGGTGTTA
>ENA-ORSS01000339-ORSS01000339.1-human-gut-metagenome-genome-assembly--contig:-NODE-339-length-58459-cov-7.011403_pt1 | contig 58459 bp, 40 predicted proteins | sample MGYA00241899_ERZ509162 | MGnify/ENA primary metagenome ERZ509162 (study PRJEB26280, sample SAMEA2338641) | human gut metagenome | biome: human gut; feature: human-associated habitat; material: faeces... | reverse complement strand
TAATCGGTACTTAAATACTCACGCAGTTTTATCCGTGAATTTCCGTGTAATCCGTCCTAAAGGAAATTAGTAAACGATTTATTCTGTGTTAATCTGCGTTAATCTGCGTTTTTCATGAACGTATCCTTTTCACTTCTTCCATAGACAATCCCGTAATGCGGCAAACATCGTTCACTTTCATTCCCATCTTTATCATATTCTCGGCTATCAACCGCTTCGCTTCATTGCGTCCTTCCGCACGGCCTTTTGCACGTGCTTCTGCACGTGCTTCCAATAACCCCATATTGTAGCCACGTTCCCAGCCCCGGTATTCCGCTGTTTCGGCTATGCTGTACCAGTCGCGATAATTTTTCAAGCTTCTTTCATAGGCAACACGTTCCTGTTGGGTAAAGCAGGCAATTTCGGCCACACGGAAGAATTTCTCGAAAACCGTTTCACGTAAGGCTTGGGGACGTTCCATCAAGTCAGGCAAATGAATGATGGCATAAAGCCATTTCTCAAAAAGATTCTCCAGTTCGCTTTCTGTCTTGCGGAATTTAGGCATTTCCAGATAAATGTAGGTCAGCTTGTTATAGAATACTTGCGTGGTTTTTATATTCACCAATTTGACTTCATGGTGGTAGTAGTTCGGATCGCTGTCATCGAAGCTGAAATTCAGAATACCAATGGCGTACACTGATTTCAGTTCATAGTTCCAGTTTCCTTTGGAGCCTTGCTCCCGAATGGGGAAAGTAGAATAGTAGGCACTACGACCTTTAAAAAAACGCTGTTCGGCTTTCTGTATCTCTACCAGAAAGTGCTCGCCCTTCTCGTTCATACAATATACACTGAAGATCCCTTTCCGTTCTTTTTCGTGTTCGCAATAAGTCAGCTCCTTGATTTCTTCCTCACCTGATAACAACGCATTTAGAAAGCTGATGAGCAAATCCTTGTTCACCTCCGTTCCGAATAGTTTCTTAAAAGCAAAATCTGTATAGAAATTTACATATCGTTCTTGAAGTCCTTCTAATGCCATAGCTGAATACCTTTTTAAAAATTGAGCAAAGATAGCGAAAGGTTCGGCATAGTCAAATCCTGTTATCAAAAAGATAGTAAAAGATTACCTAAAACCTTCAACCACAGAGGACACGGAGTTGCACAGAGGATTGTGTGAGGGTGAAACGCAGATGGACGCAGATTATCACAGATTATTTAGTCTGTGTTAATCGGTACTTAAATACTCACGCAGTTTTATCCGTGAATTTCCGTGTAATCCGTGCCTGGAAATAACAAAAGGTCAGCCACTTTGGGTTTTGACACACTTTCACATGAAACTTTCGGTGTGTTGCGAGCTACAGCATGGCGGCATACTTCCGCACTTGCTTCAGTCGCTCCATAAAAGAGGGGTCTGCGGCTGCCTGCTGCATGTTGCAGTCGAGCTGCATCCGCATCAGTAGCGAAGCACTGATACCCAATGCCGCCTCGAAGAGCATCGCTGTCTGTGTAGTAATCGGCCTACGGCAGTTGAGAATGTCGTTCAGCACCTTGTAGGAGATGCCCATCTGCTCGGCCAACCTACGTTGCGAGAGCTTACGTTCTTCGGTCTCTTCTTTCAGCAGTTCGCCCGGATGTATAGGGCGTTGACAGATGTATTTTCCCATAATTACTCTATTACCAGCCTTGTCACCTTTCAATACTTCGTAATGGAGTGAACAGATGGCGTAAATATCAAAGTTTATCTCCATTGCTTTCTGTATTGTTATTCACGTAGCAAAGATAAGGGATCTCTCCCATATATCCACTAAAAAAGTGGAATATTTTATATAACAGCTATAAGTTTCCCGTTTCTCAATCTGTCCGTTGCTTTCCTCCATGTCGACAGGCGTTTCCAGCGTGCCGGTCACGTGGTAGGCGGTCTTCAGGTAATCCGGCAGGGGAATGACAGATGCACCGTCCGTACGGTTCATGCCTCCAGGGGCATTGACCCACGCTGTGCCTAAAGGAAATTAGTAAACGATTTAGTCTGTGTTAATCGGTGGAATCTGTGGCAATATCGTACATGCAGATACCGAATGGACTATGTTGCACAAGTATCCCCGTGTTGTGCCCATTCACGTTGTAGAGACGCAAAATTTTGCGTCTTCTCCCATTGCGCAGCCTTCCGGTGTATGTGCATCTGCTGTGTAGGGTTGAGACGCAAAATTTTGCGTCTCTACTTGTCAACTGCAACTTGAACTTGCGAAAGTGTGGAATTTGTGGCAAAATAAAGACTATAATTTTTCGATTTCCTCTGCGGTAAGTCCAGTGATTTGGGCTATTGTCTTTTGGGGAATTCCTGCGGCTTTCATCGCAGATTAATTCTTTTGCGTAAATCTGTGTTAATCTGTGTTTTTCACCACAGAGGACACGGAGTTGTACAGAGTAAAATGATATGATGAAACACAAATTATCGCAAATTAATTTTTCTGCGTGAATCTGTGTTAATCTGTGCTTTTTCACCACGGAGGACACGGGGTTGCACAGAGATTATTTATTTTGTTTGCTTATTTGGAAACAAATAGCTACCTTTGCATTTGAAGTTAAATATGATGGAAGTAAAAAATATAAAAGTCATATTGAGTGAAGAAGCTGAAAATTTTGTGAGGCTTCAACCTGTTAAAGCGCAGCAGAAGATTACTTATAACATTCGTAAACTGGAAAGTGGAGTAATGGATAATAATCTATTTAAGAAACTGGATAATTCCGAAATCTGGGAGTTGCGCACATTGTTTAGTGGTATATGCTACAGGTTGTTCGCTTTTTGGGATACAGAAACACTTGTTGTTGCCACACACGGAATCATAAAGAAAACGCAGAAAACCCCGCAAAAAGAAATACAACGGGCAGAAGAAATAAGAAAAGAATATTTTAACGATAAAAATAATGTATTATGACAAAAATGAAGTTTGCCCCTGCAGACAATCTGGTGGATGAAGTATGGGGGAAAGTAGGGACTCCCGAAAGAGATGTGATGGAAACGCAGCTCAAAGACGAGGTAAATGCTTACTTCGTAGGGGAAGCTATTAAGAACGCACGCCTGAAACAAAACCTCACACAAGAGGAACTTGGTGAACGTATAGGTGTGAAGCGTTCCCAGATAAGCAAACTGGAAAGCGGAAAATGCTCAATCACTCTTTCCACTATGGGAAAGGTATTCCGTGCTTTGGGAATAGCTACCGCCACATTGGACTTAGGCGTGGAAGGGAAAGTTGCTTTGTGGTAGAAATGAAAAATATAATTGCACTTATTCGCTGATCACCACTACTCCTTGCTCCGCTAACTGTCGGATGAGTGCTTCGGTGTCGGCCAGTGCTTCGGGGTAGGTGACGTTGTACTCCTCGGTGAGGCATTGGGCGAGGGCTTCGGTGGTGGCGATGCCTTCTTGTAATTTCCGGATGAGGAAGACGGCTGTTTCGTTGACCATCAGCATGTGGGAAAGATTGATCTGTTCGCCGCATCCGATGAGGATGTGTTCGCCGGCGATGGTACGGATGAGGTAGTCGGGGTGGATGGTTGCTTTCATATATAGTTAGTTGAGATATACAAGTTAAGAGGGGTGTGTCATGGTAATGTAAGTATGACACACCCCTCTTTTAGGTTTATAAAGAATTAGTATACTTCCTGAATAACGATGGCGTCCTCTGGTAAAGTAAAGGTACGAACTGGATCACCGGAGGGGCTGCGGGTGATGGTGGAGTGGGTCGCAAAGGATGACGTATTGCTTGATTCGCTACCAGTAGAAGGAGTTAGAGGGCCATAATTGTCTTCCCACGCCTTTTTAAATACAGCCAATTCGATTGCAAGCCCCGTAATATATGCATCTGCATTCCGTGGGTTATGTAAAGTTCCCTGAGTGACTATTTCTGTTTGTAAAGCTCCAACGTCACTCTTGAGCCATGCTTCATCTGGTTCTCCAGGACCAGTCCAGTGTTTGACGAGAAGATAAACATGTGGTCTATTCATACCCGTTACAGGGGAAAACAATGTATTTGTATGTTCACTTACATAACCGAAACCTTGGTACACAGATTTAGCATTAGTGAACTCATTTTGGACGAATGGCAAATATTCTTTTCCAACAATATCACCTTCGCCGAATTTAGTGGCATCACCACTGGAGTAATAGCCATTGGGGAGGTCGGTAGACAATTCGCCCGTTTCAATATTGTGATCTGTTGCAAAGCATTCACCTCCAATATAGATTTTTATATACCAATTGCTGGGAGCATCTCCCATAATTTCTGTAAATTTCGCTTCTGATGTGGGATAGTTTGTAACTTCACCCATCTGAAAAGGATTATTTTTATCGTATATCAAAACTGCAGCTGTGAAAGATGCACAAGCTCTGGTTAATCTTAAATCTCCATTGGTCGTTAAATCTACAATATCATGATTCTGATAATCATTACCCGCACCGCTACGATAGATTTCCTTATTCACTTCCTTGTCTCGATAATAAAGGTAATAGGACTCATTCTGCCCCGCCCATCTCTCTTCTGAGAATTGTCCATCATGCATTGCCCATTCATCTTTCGGCCAAGAAGAAAAGTAACATCGTTCACCATTTTCTAATGTGATAGAGCTGCTTCCTTCAATAGCGTTTCCTTCTTTATCTAATGGAGTGATAGTCGCGTTTCCTGATTCGTCTACTTCAACTCGATAACGGAAACCTTTATTACATATAGTTCCCGTGTTGCTAGGGCAATTCTCATAAACAGGAATTTCAATACATTCTTCTGAACCTATTTTATGAAGATAAATATAATCATAATCATAGTTTGTATCAAATTCATAATTAGCGGAATTAATGCCTCTCGTTTTGCTGGGTACTACTGCATTCAAATCTTTTCCGATATAATAAATGCCCGGTTCGGCTCTTCGGATGTCGTCATTGTCAGTACATGATACGGTTGACAATAACAAAAAGAGGCATAGAGTATAGAAAATAGAAAAATGTTTCATTATTGAAATGTGTTTTTGTTTTTTCAATGATGTGTGACGTAAAATTTTGGTAAAATCTGTCGTTATCTCGAACCAACCCTGTTCCAATCTCCAATTGCATTTATATCATCCCTATTTTCAAATACAACAGTTCCTGTACCTTTGGTGATTTCGAGGCACTTTGTATAACTTGTTGTCGTTACCGTCTGGCAGACAGCCTCACTGAACTCCCATTCCACCAGCCTTATACTCGGTTTAGTGTATTCTTTCTTTTTCATATCCATCTTATTCTCTTTTTAAAGTCAAATATTCGATGCAAAAGTAAGGATTCATAATGAAAATCAGAAAGTTGGAGGGAAGGAATGAGTGTCAAATGGTCATGTTGATGTGTCAGAAAGTCAAAGGAGGGGCACCACGGAGGAAACGGAGTAGCACAGTTGAAAGAAAGAGGCATTTGTGACACTTGTGTGGTACAACAAAGAGGTAGGGGTGAAAGCTTATTTCGACCTTTTTGACTAAAAGATTTATTTCTGAATCATTTATCTTTCCAAAGACTCTCGTTTTTCCAATCGTCTGGAAAACCCATGGCCCGGACATCAATGGTCGGATAACGGCTCAAGAGAGCGTTGAATCTCGAAATAATTGAATGGTTGGGATTGATTGTATTCAGCAAGTATATAATCATGCTCAATATAAAATAGACCTGCGGTGTTCCGCTGGCCGGCAATTTGATGAAAGTATTGCGCGGAGAGCGTGGCATTAATGGACGGATGCTTAAAGTCTTGTTCCACAAGCGGCTGTGGTGTGCACAAATATTCCGCACATACACAACACTATGCAACCATGATGCGAAAACCTTATCAGCCAGTCCGAAATATGCAGCTATGGAACGCTTGATTTTTCCAGGCAAGAGATTTTCGTATAATATGGAAAGCGTTCCGAATGAGGTTATTTCCATTGTTATCCAGCTTGGCGGGAAATGGTTGGAATATTTCGACTTGAATGATTTGATGAATTCTTCATCGCTGCGGCTGTATTCGTTGTCAATTTTTGACAGTAACTTTGCATGGCGGACTGGGTTTGAGAAAAGCGAGGAATCTTCAAACCAGTACGAACCATACTGTAAAGAAAGGATATATGCTGTTTGTGTACGGACTGCAACCTCTATTTTTTCAATCTCTGCAATAATCAGTTTGCGGAGTTCACTGTCAAACTTATAGATGTTATAGGCCGTTTCAAATGTGCTACCCGGTTTGAAAATATGCTGTTGTTTGTCTGTCAGTAGAGGATACCAATAACCGCTCAAACGATAATAACTGATATTCTGTAACAGGTGCAGGGCTTTCGGTTCATCCTCGAAAACCATTCCTCTTTGTTTGAGCAGGTTTATCTGGTCTGTAAAGGATATGAGATGCTTGGGATAAGGTACCTTATTCGTTGTCATGGGTATATAAAAATAAAAAGCTCACCCTGAGCGCGCTGTTCTTACGGGAAGCGGGGTAAGCATGTTGTCGCAAAGATAACACATTTTTTCTGTCCGACAAAACTTTCATCTGCTTTTCTTTTTTCTTTTTTATAATATATCCCTGTTACGTAAAGCCTACCACTTCGCCCGTTGGGCAGAGGGTGTCAAAACTAAAAGTAACTGCCATCTTGTTATTTTTAGGCACGGATTACGCGGAAAAACGTAGAGAAAGAAGAATAATCATCCGTGAAATTCTGTGTAATCCGTGCCTAAAGGGAAGCGGTTTCTTAATTTGACACACTTTCTTTTTTTGCATAACAGACGGTTCGTTTTTTTAGTTTGATATGATTGGTTCCCTCAAAAGACAGTCTTATATGTTTTTTTCTGTCAGTCGTCTCATACTGAATTCGCAACCGCAGTATTGTTGGTTGTAGAAGTCGTACTCGTGTAATAGCTGGTTGCGGCGTTCCTGCAGGCCGCCTTTGCGCCAGTTCTGTTCCCAGAAGAGGGTGTCGGGATAACGTGCGGCGGCACGTCGTCCGGCCTCATTGATTTGCTCCAGGCTCTTCCAGCGCGACGAGGCAAGGGTAGTCGTGAACAGGGTAAAGCCGTGCGTGGCGGCATAGCGTGCCGTCTCGGTGAGGCGCAGGGTGAAGCAACGCAGGCAGCGTGCTCCGCGTTCGGGTTCATCCTCCAGTCCTTGCATCAGACTTTTCCAATGCTCGTAATCGTAGTCCGCATCGACAAAATCGAGGCCCTGAGACGTAACAAAACGTATGGCTTCGTTCTTACGTACTTCGTATTCTTCCCGAGGATAGATGTTGGGGTTGCAGTAGAATACTGTAGGTCGTATATTGTTGGCCAGCATACATTCGATAATAGCCGACGAGCAAGGAGCACAGCAGGAGTGCAGCAGTACGTGGTTTTCGCCGTTGGGTGGTAGGAGTTTGAGCATACGTATGTGATGATTGCAATTAGGGTTTGAATATACAAGTATTAGTGTAGCAGAATAGAACTGTTCAGACGCAAATGATACGGATAACATGTTTTTTAGAGAGCTTTTCCCGTATAAATGTTACGCATATTCGGGAGGATAAAGTAGCTCTATGTTATCTGTATCGTCTGCGTCTGAAAATGTATTCAGCTTCGGGCTTTTTTATTTATACAGTGTCTTCGCAATCCCCATTTCCAGTCCGCGAAGTTCAGCCAGTCCGCGCAGGCGGCCGATACATGAGTAGCCGGGGTTGGTTTTCTTGCGCAGGTCGTCCACCATTTGATGCCCGTGGTCAGGGCGCATGGCGATGGAGACACCGCGACGCTGTTGCAGTTCGAGGAAGGCTTTCATTACGCCGTACATGTCGACGTCGCCTTCCAGGTGATTGGCTTCGTAGAAGTTGCCTTCGGCATCGCGCTTGGTGGAGCGCAGGTGTACGAAGTTGATGCGGTCGCCGAAGCGGGTCATCATGGCGGCGCAGTCGTTGGCGCTGCTCACACCTAAGGAACCGGTGCACAGGCAGAGTCCATTGCTGGGATTGGGCACGGCGTCGATGAGTGCCTGAAAGTCCTCAGCGCAACTCATGATGCGCGGCAGGCCCAGGATGGACATAGGCGGGTCGTCGGGATGAATGACGAGCTTCACACCCACTTCGTCGGCTACGGGGCAGATCTCGCTCAGGAAGTAGATAAGATTCTGGCGGAGACGTTCGGGGGTAATGTCTTTGTAGCGATCCAGTTCGTGCTGGAATTGTTCCAGCGTGAAGCTTTCTTCCGAGCCGGGCAGGCCAGCTATCATGTTGCGGACGAGTTTCTGCTTGTCTTCTTCGGTCATCTGCTCGAAGCGGGTACGGGCTTTGGCCTTCTCTTCTTCGGTGTATTCGGCTTCGGCACCAGGGCGGTGCAGCAGGAAGAGATCGAAAGCTATGAAAGCGGCACGTTCGAAGCGCAGGGCGCGGCTGCCGTCGGGCAGTTCATAAGCCAGGTCGGTGCGTGTCCAGTCCAGCACGGGCATGAAATTGTAAGTGACGATGTTTACACCGCATTTTGCCAGGTTGCGCAGGCTTTCCTTGTAATTGTCGATGTACTTCTGATAGTCGCCTGTCTGCGTCTTGATGTGCTCATGAACGGGTACACTTTCGACAACAGACCACGTGAGGCCTACTTCTTCGATCATCTGCTTGCGCTTCATGATTTCTTCTACAGTCCACACCTCACCGTTGGGGATGTGGTGCAGGGCATTGACAATGCCGGTAGCTCCGGCTTGCTTGATATCCCATAGGCTGACAGGGTCGTTGGGACCGTACCAGCGCCAGGTTTGTTCGCAAAGTATCATAGGATGAGTTTTTGAGTTCTTAAGTTTATAAGTTCTTAAGTTTATGAGTTCTTAAGTTTATGAGTTTTACAGTTTGGTCCAGCTTCTGTTATTTCGCAGCAATATAAACTTAAAAACTCAAATTTTACATAGCAAACACATTGAATCCACCGTCTACTACGGCTACGGTACCTGTTACGAAGCTGGAAGCGTCACTGATGAGGTACTGGATGGTACCGCACAGTTCTTCGGGGCGTCCCATACGGCCGAAAGGAGTCTGGCGGATGACGTCTTGTCCGCGTTGCGTCCATGAGCCATCGGGGTTGGTCAGCAGGGTGCGGTTCTGTTCGGTCAGGAAGAAGCCCGGAGCGATGGCGTTCACGCGGATGCCTTCGCCGAACTTCTTGGCCACTTCGGTAGCCATGAAGGCGGTGTAGTTAGAGATGCCAGCTTTGGCTGCAGCATAGCCTGCTACGCGGGTCATGGGGCGGAAGGCGGCCATACTGGAGAAGTTGACGATAGCTCCCTTCTTCTGTTCTACCATTGGTTTCAGGAATACCTGTGTGGGCAGTACAGTACCGGTCAGGTTCAGTTCGAGTACGCGTTGGAATTCTTCAATCTTCAGGTCGAAGAAAGTACCGTCGGGTGCGATGGTAGCTCCCGGCATGTTGCCTCCGGCAGCGTTCAGCAAAGCGTCTACCCGTCCGTAGGCTTTCAGGATGTCGGCCAGGTTTTGCTCTAATATTTCACGGTTCATCACGTCGGTGGTCAGGAACATGGCTTCGCCTCCGTTGGCTTTGATACCTTCTACAATGGCGTTTCCTACTTCGGCTTTACGTCCGAGGATAACAACTTTAGCGCCTTCTTCTGCCAAATGAGCGGCGATGGCTCTGCCCAGAATACCAGTTCCACCGGTGATGACTACTACTCTGTCTTTGATGTCGAATAAGTTTTTCATGATGAATTATGTTTTAATAATTAGTTAGAATCTGTTTCTTTTGTTCGGATGTCCTACTTCAACAACAAAGTTACACATTAATTTCATTACAAGTGTTGCACGTTTGTCTCAAATTCTTTCTTCCTGGTTTCATTTATACGCATTTCCGTCCGTTTTTATTCCTGTAAACAGCTTTTCTGGAGTACCAGCAGGCTTTCAGGACCCATGTTGAACAACAGGTCGGCTATGCTGAGGTTGGGCAGGAATCCCAGTTTTTCCTGAAATACCTGATAGTAGGGGCAGGGGGAGAAGGCATTGTCTTCTGTACGGAAATCTTTTTTGGGATGGATGCGTTCGCGGAAGTCGTCTTCGTTGGGACCGAACGAAGTACGGTATTCGGAAGTACGTGTCAGGTCGGGTTGCAGGTCGATGAGCGAACAGATGAGGCGGCACAAGGCTTCGTTGAAGTCCATCAGGAACTCGTATTTCTTTTCGTAGAAAGGGCGGAAATCATCCTTGTAGTACTCGAAGAAGGGAGTATGATTGTAGGCCGATTCCAAGGCATTCCAGTGCAGGTGGCGCCAGTTGCCATGGTCGGAGATGCGGATGTCGCGCATGAAGCATTTGGGCGTATCGGGCTTCACAATGGGTACCGTGAGTGCCAGCGGACCGTCGGGAGCAGCGATGGTGCAGCGGTTGCGGTAGGTTTGCTTCAGGTAATGGTCGTACTGCTCGATGAAGATTTTGTCATACGTCAGCAGTTTGACGTAATATTCTACAGGAGCCAGATAGGCGGAGGACAGAAAGATTGTTTTCATTTTCGTAGAGAATGCTTTTAAATCGTATGGAGCGTATGTACGGAGTTAGTGAATCTGCTGCCCGATACGTTCCCAGCGGTAACCGCTGAAGGGGCCGCTATCATCGCGTTTGGAGAACCATATCAGCGAGGCTTTGCCTATGATGTGGTCTTTGGGCACGAACCCGAAGAGGCGCGAGTCGGACAGGTTGACGGGATTGTTGGACACTACCCAGTAATAGTCTTTGGTGAAGTAGCAGTGCTGTGTGGGCTTACCGTCGATGAAAAGGGTATCATTCCGGACTTCAGCCTGCCGGTGCTCGTGCATCACGAGCGTGTTGCACAGCAGGGTACGGTTCCAGGGGTATACGCGCAGCACTTTGCCTTTGCCGGGTACAATCAACGGTTTCAGGGCACGGGCAGAGTCGGTCTGGTCCAGCGGTTCTATCCACGGGCAGATGTTGAGCGACTGTTCCAGCAGATAGGCTTCGTAGCGGCTGAAGCTGCGTATGTTGCGTACAGAGTCCTGCCCCAGTATCGGGCCGGGCTTGATGCTGAGCAGTGGCAGCAGTGAGTCGAGCTGCTTTTCGCGGTTGCGCGGATAGGCATAGAGAAACTTTTGGTCGGGGGCATCCTGCTCGGACGATACGACGGAAAAGAGGGAGTCTATCAGCAGCGTGTCACCCGGCGTGCCGATGCAGCGGTTGATGAATACCTCGCGGCGGTCGGCTATGGATTCCTTCAGATTGGCTGGATTGTTGAAGACGATGATGTCGTCTTTCCGTACGGGCTTGTCGCCCCAGCGATGATAGCCCAGCCAGGCCATGAAGGGCAGGCGGAGGCCATAGCTCCATTTGTTCACCAGTATGCGTTCGCCCCTGTACAGTGAATTTTCCATGCCCGACGAGGGAATCAAGTAAGGAATGGCCACACAGCCCCGGAGCAACACTACGACGAGTATTGTTCCTGCTATCAGGCCAATGGTTTTCCATACTTTCATGCTGCGGATTTGTGTTAGGGTTGGAAGGGATGAAAGGACAGAACAGTCTTTACTGTCCTTTCATCCCCTTTCTGTATCATTCATCTTTTACGATCTTGAATAGTCTGTTCCAGCGGATTTTACCGTCAAACCAGCCACGGTCTTTGTCCAGCGACAGCCAGACGACGATGGGGCGGCCTACTACGTGATCCTCGGGTACGAAGCCCCAGTAGCGGGAGTCAAGCGAGTTGTGACGGTTGTCGCCCATCATCCAGTAGTAATCCATCTGGAAGGTGTATGTATCCGTCTTCTGTCCGTTGATGTAGATGCCGTCGGCCCGGCGCTCCAGCTTGTTGCCTTCGTAGGCTTCGATACATCGTTCGTATAGGGGCAGATTGTCGTCGGTCAGGGTGATGGTAGCACCTTTGGCAGGAATCCAGATGGGGCCGTAGTTGTCGCGGTCCCACTTCGTATAGAGGTTCTGCGGGAACATGTCGCCCGAGTAGATGGCAGGCTCCTTGACGATGCGGCTGATCAGCTTCGTGTTTCCAGCCAGTGCGTCGTACATGGCTTGGGTGAGCGGCAGGTGATAGACCGGTGTCAGTCGGCCTTGTGCGTCGCGGCGGTCCAGTCCCATTTCCATCAGTCCCATTTCCCAGTTCAGGTCTTCGGTCATCAGCATTTGGTCGTCCTTGCTGATGCCCAAGTCGCGGAACATTTCATCGGGGATGTACGGTCCGGTGGTCTGCACGAAGTAATTGAACTGCATGTCCTTGGGGTTCTTGATGGCTTGGCCGTCGATGCATACTTGTCCGTCCACGATTTGCAGGGTGTTGCCGGGCAAGCCTACACAGCGCTTCACGTAGTTCTCGCGGCGGTCGACGGGGCGCACTACCACTTTGCCGTACATCTGCGGGTTGGAGAGTATCTTGTTGCGTCCGGCGCTATAGTACAGGTCGTAGACGGCTCGCTGTTGTTGGCGTGTCAGGCTGTCCATGTCCACGTGTTTGGGATACAGGCTCTTGCCTTCGCGGTAGGCCAGGGCGTAGAAGTCTTCCATCTGGTGGTTGAGTGCGACGGTATCGCCGGCGGGGAAGTTGAAGACGACGATGTCATTCAGTTTCACCTTGCCGAATCCCGGTACACGTTTGTACTTCCATTGCGGCCACTCGATGTACGACTTGCAGTTGAAGATGGGCAGCGTGTGTTGTGCCAGCGGCATGGAGAGCGGCGTATTGGGCACACGGGGGCCGTAGCTCATTTTGCTGACGTAGAGGAAGTCGCCCACGAGCAACGATTTCTCCAGTGAGGAAGACGGTATCTGATAGTTCTGGAAGATGTAGAGGTTGACGAAGTAGACGGCCACCAAGGCGAAGACGATGGCGTCCACCCAGCTCATGACGGTGCGTACGGTGGCGTTCTTCGACTTCTTCCACCATCCCCAGGGAATCTTCTTGCTGATGTAGACGTCGAAGATGAAGGGTACGACTATCAGTCCCCACCAGCAGCTTACCCATATCAGGAAGGCCAGATAGAGCAGGGTGACAATACTGAATTTAATCCATTGTGAACGTGTAGCTTTTCTCATGACGATAGTTCTTGTTTATTTCAAAAACGGAAATAAGTCGCTCATCCCCAGGAAGCCTTCGTGTGTGGCGGTGTATTCGGCTGCCAGCACGGCGCCAAGTGCGAAGCCGCTGCGGTTTTTGGCATCGTGGGTGATGGTGATACTGTCTGCTTCGGAGTCGTAGCGGATGCTGTGGATGCCCGGCACTTCGCCTTCGCGGATGGAGCTGATGGGCAGTTCGTCGGTGGCGCAGGCGGTGGTGCCTGTCACGGTGCCGTCGGGGGCCTGAAGCGTTCCTTTCACCCAACGCGTCTTGCGGTCAAGGTTCTCGAGGATACCTTCGGCCAGGGTGATGGCGGTGCCGCTGGGGGCATCGAGCTTGTGGACGTGGTGCGTTTCGCTCATGCTGACGTCATAGCCGGGGAACTGGTTCATGATTCGGGCCAGATACTTGTTGACGGCCGAGAAGATGGCTACGCCCAGACTGAAATTGCTCGACCAGAACAGTGTCTTGCCTCCTTCGGTGCAGAGGCGGCGTACTTCTTCGCCATGCTCTTCGAGCCAGCCGGTACTGCCCGACACCAGTTTTACACCTGCCTCAAAAGCCTTCATGTAGTTGCCGTAGGCTGCTTTGGGGTTGGTGAACTCGATGGCCACGTCGGCCGAGCGGAAGGCTTCGGACCCGAAGTCCTCCTGATTGTCGATGTCGATGATGCAGACGATTTCGTGTCCGCGGCCGAGGGCAATCTTCTCAATCTCCTTGCCCATTTTTCCATAACCGATAAGTGCTATTTTCATTGTTTTTGCTCTTTTGTTTAGTGTATGTCTCTCTAATTCCCGACAAACATTATTATTAAATGTCGCAAAGATAGGATTTTTCTTACACAAACCGTTACAATTAACTTCTTGTTAACAATGCCGGTGCGGAAGCCGTTGTAAGGAGCTGTTCGCCGGCAGGTATGCTGTCGGTTGCACAGCCAAGGAAGGTTTGCAGGAGTTTTCCCAGTATTCTCCTTTCGTCTCATAAGGGGAGAATAGTTTTCTCACAGTCATGAGAATAATCTTCTCATAACTATGAGAACGGTCTTCTCATAAGCATGAGAATTGTTTTCTCATACTGATGAGAATATTGCTGTCCTATGGGGAAACCGTACAGCGGCTTTTGGGAGTTTGTGCTTTGTCCTTACTTCGCGTAGTTGCGTCGGATGACGGTGCCCTCGAAGGTTTTTCCTCCAGCCTGATAGAGGTCTTCATCATCGAAGGGGCGGAGCTTCCAGTAGAGCATCACGTCGCCCACTGCGCAGGCCAGACTAAAGATCCCAAAGGCATAGACCGTTTTGTTGCCCGTACAGAAGCCGTGTAGGAAAGGCAGAATGCCCAGTACGATGCCCGGAAACAACAGGAACAGACGGTACCACTTCAAAGGGAGGGGCCGGGTGGAGTAATAGCCTACTCCTGACCAGCTGGAGTCGAAACGGATGGTTTTTGTCTGCCGTCTGTTGTAGAAGTAGAGAAACAGATAGCCGGTCAGGATATTGGCGGCAAAGGCGAGTAAAAGCATTTGCCAGATATAGCCTCTCCAGAAGCTGCCGATGAAGTAGCCTACGTTATAGGCCGAGAACTCTTCCCACACGTAACAGTAGAGCAGGGAGCCGGAGTAGATTAGTAGGAAAAAGATTATTATCGTCCACAGGTTGGCTCTTTTCATATTGAGTTTTACTTCGATGCCTTTGGGCATATTTGTGAAATCAGTATTTGTTTCCATTATTTGTTGTTTTACAGATGAATATATGCTTATTTGATATAGTGGCGGCGGATCACGATATTGAAATAACCAGTCTCCTCCGATTGCAAGAGATCGTCACTGCTGAAAGGACGAAGTTTGAAATATAATGCCGTATTGTTGACGGCATAAATCAAGCCGAACATGCCGAATACATAGATGCTTTTGTTGTCTGTGCAAAGACCGTGCAGGAATGGTAGTGCACCTGTCAGGATACCGGGTAGCAGCAGATACAATCGAAACCGTTTCAGCAAGACGGGGCGGGTGGAGTAGTAGCCGATGCTTGTTCGGTTGTAATAGCAGCGAATGGCTTTTGTCTGCCGCCCGTTGCAGAAGTAAAGAGTCAGATAGCTTATCAGTAAGTTGACGGCAAGGGCAAAGACGAACATTGATAAAAGATAACTTGACCAGAAGCCTGTAAGAAGATGAGTGATGCTAAGACTGGGCAAGTCTTCCCACACGTAGCAGTAGACTGGAGGAGCGGCAAAAAACAGAAGTGCATAGATAAAGGCTGTCCATAAGTTGATGCTCCCCTGATATAACGTCACCTTTTCGCCGCTGGGCAGCGTGGCAGGGTTTGGCTTTAGTTGGGTTGCAGTTTTCATAATGCGTATATTTTTTAGTTATTGTTTCTGGTTGACGTTGCAAAGATAAGTCCTCCTTGGTAAACGGAAGGTTAACGTTACGTTATCTTTACGTTAACAGTTGGAAGGAAAGGAAAAAGAAACTACTTTTGTCAATGGTTAATGATTAATGGTAAATGCTCAATAAGCGAGGCTGTAGCAAGTATGGCCTGTTGTTTACCGCTAACCATTTATCATTAACCATTCATCATTAACCATTAAAAAAGATGTCCAAGTCCTTCTACATCCTCCTCACCCTTGTTGCCGCTGCTGTAGCTGTCTTCTTTCTCGGCCGCTGGACGGGTATGAGCCTGGGACTCAACAGCCAGCGTGTGATGCGTACTGTTCACGAAGCCTGGTGCCGTGCCGATGACCGTCACGCCCTTTGCCCCGAGGCCGGACTGGACTCTCTTTTTCATCAGCAACTGCGTGAAGACGGATTGCGTCGCCTCCGTTTCCGACTGGACACGGTGGCGCTGGCGGGCGACTCGACCGTGGTGTTTCGCTCTGCCTTGCATTATTTCGACGACTACGAACGGGAGTTGGAACACCGGCGCACGTTCGTCATTCCGATAGACAGCCTGCACGGGGTGCGTGCGCAGCTTCTTAACCTTCGTGCCGAGACCGTCGGGGCACAGCTCTATTATCTGTTGGGTACGGTGGTGGGCTTCTTGCTGTTGGCTTATGGCATTGCCAAACAGGTAGACACCATCCGTCGTCAGGACAAGTTGTCGCAGATGCGCGAGGACTTCTCCTACGCCATGGTGCACGACATGAAGACACCCATCAGCACCATTCTGATGGCGGCGAGGAACCTGCGCAGTGGTCGCCTGGACGCCAAACCCGAACGCAAGCGTGAGCATTTCGAACTGCTGGAGAAAGAAGGGCTGCATCTGCTCGACCTGACCAACCGCGTACTGACCCTTTCGAAGATGGAGCATCACCAGCTGTTGCTCGACAAGGACTGGCATCCCCTGCGCCCCATGGTGGACGAACTGATACAGGTGTTCGAGACCAAGGCGGCGAAGCCCGTCACCTTCAGCACCGACCTTCAGGCCGAAGCGGTCTATGCCGACATGGAGTTTCTGAAGGAAGCCCTTTCCAACCTGATAGACAACGCCCTGAAATACTCCAAAGACACGGTAGAAGTACGCATTGCTTCGCGTCAGGAGGCTGGTTACATTCGTATCAGTGTCCGCGACAACGGCATTGGCATCCCTCTTTCGGCCCAGCGCACTATTTTCGACAAGTTCGAGCGGGTGTTGCCCCGCGACGGCAGTCAGCAGAAAGTTTCCGGCTTCGGCCTGGGCCTGAACTATGTGATGAACATGGCTCGCGAGCACGACGGATATGTCAGTGTGGAGAGCGTGCAGGGAAGGTTCAGCGAGTTTACGATTTCGTTGCCCGAAAGCCTCTCAAGCCTCACCCCCGGCCCCTCTCCCAAGGAGAGGGGGGAAGGAATGGAGTCGGAATAGAGAATGATATAAAAGATATAAAGATAAATAAGACTGAATATTAACTTAAATCACCACCCCCTTCCTCCCCTCTCTTTGGGAGAGGGGCCGGGGGTGAGGCTTCTACTTATGGAACACCTTTTACACTACCTTTGGAAACACAAAATCTTCCCCTTGCAGGAACTGCGCACCACCGACGGACAACGGGTGGAAGTCATCGATACGGGCTTGCCCAATGCCGATGCGGGTCCCGACTTCTTCAACGCCAAGCTGAAGCTGGACGGCGTGTTGTGGGTGGGCAATGTGGAGATTCACGATCAGGCTTCGCAATGGATGAAGCATGGGCATCAGACGGATGAGGCTTACGACAACGTCATTCTGCACGTGGTGTCCCAAGCCGACTGCACCGTATGCCGGCGCGACGGAAGTCCTATTCCCCAGCTCGTACTGACTTGTCCCGACGACGTGGCCCGTCGCTACGACGAGTTGCGCCGTGCCGATGTCTATCCGCCCTGCTACACCATCCTTTCCTCGTTGCCCCGCCTGACGGTGCACTCCTGGCTTTCGGCCTTGCAGGTAGAGCGTTTCGAACGGAAGGCGCGCGACATCCGTGCCCGCCTCGATGCCTGTCAGAACCATTGGGAGGACGTTTTCTTCATCACCCTGGCACGCAACTACGGCTTTGGTCTGAATAGCGACGCTTTCGAAGCGTGGGCCAAGCGTCTGCCCTTCCGTGCCGTGGACAAGCATCGCGACGACCTTTTTCAGGTAGAAGCCTTCTTCTTCGGGCAAGCCGGTCTGCTGGATGAAGAACCGGCAGACGCCGACGACTATTACCTGCGGCTTCAGAAGGAGTTCCGCTACTTGCAGCGCAAGTTTGAACTGCCGCCGTCGTTGCCCGTTGGTCAGTGGCGTTTCCTCCGGCTCCGACCGGGCAACTTCCCCCATGTGCGGCTGGCCCAACTGGCATGCTTGTACCATACACACCGGTCGCTCTTCTCGCAAGTGATGGAAGCCGAGACGCCCGAAGCCGCCAAAAAGCTCCTTTCCACCGCGACTTCTGCCTATTGGGAGCAGCATTTCACCTTCCGCCGGACATCGCCCAAGAAGGAGAAGCGGGTAGGTGGGAACGCCCTCAACCTGATGCTCATCAATACGGTCATTCCTTTCCTTTATGCCTACGGTCTGCACAAGGCCGACGAAGTATTGTGCGACCGTGCCACCCGTTTCCTGGAGTCGCTTCGTGCCGAAAACAACTACATCACCCGCATGTGGGAGGGAGCTGGCTTGCCCGTTTCGACAGCAGCCGATTCGCAAGCCCTCATCCAGCTTCAGAAAGAGTATTGCGACCGGAAAGACTGCCTGCGCTGCCGTTTCGGCTACGAGTTTCTGAAAGGGAAGAAAACCGTTCGTTCTTCGTCCGATGCTATCGGCTGAAATACAGAGAGATACGTTGACGGCTTTTCCCCGTTTGAGCCGTGCAAGTGTCGCTCGCGAGCCGTGCAAGTGTTTCTCGCGAGCCACACAAGTGTCTCTCATGAGCCGTACAAGTGTCTCTCACGAGCCATACTTGTACCGTCTGGAAAGGGTATATCGAAAGGATACTCTCTTCATCTGAGTGGAAGCGAAGCGGTGCATAACTGTTTTTTCTGAAAAAAGTTAACGACGGACTCTTTCTATTCAATCTCTTTTCAATAACTTTGTCCCCGTTCTTCGTACAGAACATTTATCACATTTCTTCCTTTTCAGACAGCAGAACTGTATAGGAAGCGGGGAGGAGATGGTATCCATATTAACCACTTAAATACACTGAAAGATGAACCGTAACATTACCGACAAACTTCTGGCGCTGTTGTTGATGCTGGCTTTTCTGACCGCCTGTAGCGACGACGACACGCCGGGCGAGGACCCTGCCGTCACCAATCAGTATCTGACCGGGGTGACTGCTGAAAAGCATATCTCGAAAAGCGAAATTACCGACATGGTGATGGACTATGCCGCTTCGCAAGGCATTAACCTGCCCGAAATCCTGATAAGCGGACTGCTGTGCGATGTCGATGTGGCCGCTATTACTTATACTACCACAGGACCCGACGGAGCTTCCGTCACGGCATCGGGCGTAGTAGCCATGCCTGCGGGCACTACTTCGTACGACCATTTGCTGAGCATCCAGCACGGCACGCTCGACATGGAAGAAGCTCCTTCGCTGCAACTCTTTTATTACGAGATGATGCCTGTAGTGAGCGGGCACGTAGTCGTTATGGCCGATTACCTGGGATATGGAGCCAGCCAGACAGCCGACCGGCAGCATCCTTACCTGCATGCACGGCTGACGGGAACCGCTTGTGCCGACATGATTGAGGCTGCCCGCGAATATCTGCGCTCCAAGTCTATTGCCGAGGAAAATGATGCCCTCGAACTGTTGGGCTACTCGCAAGGCGGACAGGCCACTGTGGCTACCCAACTGGAACTGGAGAGCCGTGGATGGACCGGCCGCATCCGTAAAGTCTGGGCCGGAGGCGGTCCTTACGACCTGGAAACCCTGTTGCAGGCTTTCCTCAACGACGATGGCATACCCGATACCTATCCGCGCAGTGGCTATCTGCCTTACCTGATTCGGGGCATGGCTTACGGCGAAGGACTGACCGTGAGCGATGAGAATCTGTATGCTCCGGCAGTCATCGAAGAGGGATTGAACAAACTGTTTTCTACCCGTCCGCTTTCCGGGTGGCACGCGGCTTTGGGCACGGACATCACCCGGGTGCTGCATCCCGACTTCTTTGCCGCTCCCGATTTCAACGGCAATGCCGATGTGCTGGCAATCGTGTCGGCACTTCGTAAGAACTCGCTGGTCAACGCTTCCACTGCGCCACAGGCCACGGTCAGCCTTTATCATTCGCCTCAGGACGACTTTGTGCCTTACAGTAACGTAGTCAGTGCCCACGCCCTTTGGACGAACTCTACGCTGACCGACCTTAGTATGCCCGATCATGTGATGGGCGGTATGGAGTTCATGTTGCGCTACATGGGACTGTGGGAGATTGTGGGTCCGATGCTGGGCGTTCAATGACCGGCGGAGAGGGCGGAAATACGACTGTGCAATATTTCTTATGCCCGTCTCTGTGACATTTCGTTCCATTTTGTATATTTGCCCGTGAAAACAAAATCAAGACCATCTTGAACCATTAACTTATTAACGCGAATAAAGAATCGAAGAGAGTTGAAAGGAGTAGATTTATGAAAGCTATCCGTTACGTATTTTGTCTGTGTGCGGCCCTGGTGTTTTCCGTATTCGAAGGTGTGGCCGCCGATGAGGATTTCAAGACATTTCTCCAGAAGTTCACGTCCAGTGCTTCTTTCCAGTATTCACGTGTCAAGTTTCCGTTGAAATCGCCCATTTCTTTACTGAAAGATGATGGCGAGACGGAACAGACTTTCCCCTTCACCCGTGAAAAATGGCCGTTGCTCGATGCCGAGTCGCTGAAGGAAGTACGGGTGGAAGAGGAAGAAGGCGGTGTCTACATTTCGCGTTATTCGGTCAACGAACCGGCACATAAGGAGTTCGAGGCCGGTTACGAGGAGTCGGAACCTTCGCTGCGACTGGTATTCGAGTTGCAAGATGGCAAATGGTACGTGACCGATTGCTACAACGACTGGTACAATCCCGATCTTCCTGTCAGCGAGTTGGCCGAGACTATCCGTACCATTCAGGAGGAGAATAAGGCCTTCGAGGAACAGCATCCGTAGCCAAAACCGTCCTTTTCATCGCACTTTTACCGGAAGTGGAAGCATTTTGCACCTCTTCCGTACGATTTATGCCCCCCTTTCTCACGAAAGAGGGGTTTCTTTGTATGGTGACTAATACTTTTACGAAACATGTACTTGAAATTCCTATCATTTATCGGAGCATTGCTCGCTTTCCCTTTATGGGCAGCGGCTGGAGAAACCGGTTCGCTTACTGACTGGGTTGTGGAAGACTCTTCTGCAAAAGTGGAAATCACCTGCCGGAAGGATACGATGGATATTGTTTCTCCCGACGGTCTGACGCTGTGGTACAAACACCGCCTGACGGGCGACTATGAGATTACCTATCAGGTGCAGGTGGTGATGGAAGGCGGCACGTATGACCGTCTTAGCGACCTGAACTGTTTCTGGGGAGCAGATGATCCGTTGCATCCGGACCGTTTCTTCGAGCGGAGTGCCTGGCGGAACGGTGAATTCAAGCGTTACAATACGCTGGACCTGTATTACGTAGGTTACGGAGGCAACGAGAACAAGACAACCCGTTTCCGCGAGTACTATAGTGAATATTATGGAAAGGACGAAGCAAAGATTAAGCCGCTTATCAAAGAATATACCGACGCGGCTCATCTGTTGAAGCCCAACTGCTGGTATCAGGTACGTATACGGGTAGTCGATGGAGTGACTGTTTTTGCGATGAATGGTGAGGAACTTTTCCGTTTGCCTGTGGAGGCAGACAAGGGCGACGGTTATTTTGCCCTGCGCCTTTGGAAGAACCATGTACGGTTTACGGACTTTGATGTAACCATGATAGAATAACCTTAAATAAATTTAGATAGAACAATGATGAATCTTAGCAAATGGTCTCGTGGCGCTGCTGCGCTTCTGGGGCTTTTCCTGTCTGCACAGCAAGTGGAGGCACAAGTGGTGAAGAACGAACGGCTGCTTTCTTTCGAAGACGGAGCAGTGCCCGCCTTCCTGACAACCGGTGAAGGTTCGCGGCTGGACATCAACAGCGAGCATTACAAAGACGGTCAGCACTGTCTGGGCTGGGAGTTTGAGCCGGGAGCCGTACTCAGCGTGAAGAAAGACCTGATGTTCGAAAAGAAAGACCCTACGGGCAAGGACACTTATCTGTCGGCTTTCATCGTGTGGGTATACAACGAGCAGGCACAGGACAAGCAGATACGTTTCGAATTTCTGAAAGATGGCAAACTCTGTACATCTTTCCCCTTTGGCATTAACTTCACCGGCTGGCGTGCCGCATGGGTGTGCTACGAACGCGACATGCAGGGTACGCCCGAGGAAGGCATGAACGAGATTCGCATCCTGGCTCCCGACGTGAAAGGTAAGCTTTACTTCGACCACATTGTCACAGCCAGCAAGGTAGATGCCCGCCAGCAGACGGCCGATGTGCAGGTGCCTTTCGTCAACAAAGGTACGACAAACCACTGGCTTGTCATCTACGAGCATTCTCTTTGGAAGCCGGAAATAGCCCTGACACCTCTCAACGAGCAACAGAAGGCAGATATGCGACTGATGGAAAGCCGCTTCCGCGACATGCTCTATACGCCCGGCAAACTGACCGATAAGGAAATGCAGGCCATCCGCAAGGCATACGATTTCTATCAGATCACTTATAAGAACGGCAAGGTAAGCGGTCTGCCCATCTTCATGGTACGCCAGGCCGAGGCTTACGAGCGTATGATACCCGGCTGGGACAAGGATATGTTCACCAAGCTGGGCATGGAGATGAACAACTATTTCAACCTGATGAAGCGCATTGCCATCGCTTACCTGAATGCCAAAGACAATGCTTTGCGCGATGAGCTGCGGCAGAAGTTCCTGGCCATGTACGACCATATTACCGACCAGGGTGTGGCTTACGGTAGCTGTTGGGGAAATATCCACCATTACGGTTACAGCATGCGTGGTCTTTACGTGGCTTACTTCCTGATGAAAGACGTGTTGCGCGAGGCTGGCAAGCTGGCCGATGCCGAACGTACGTTGCGCTGGTATGCCATCACTAACGAAGTATATCCGATGCCTACAGTGAACGGCATCGACATTGATACCTTCAACACCCAGACGCAAGGCCGTATTGCCAGCATTCTTATTATGGAAGACTCGCCCGAGAAGGTGCAGTACTTGCGTTCTTTCTCCCGCTGGCTCGACTACGGTTGCCGTCCGGCCGACGGACTGATGGGCTCCTTCAAGAGCGACGGTGCCTGCTTCCATCATTGCAACAACTATCCGGCCTACGCCGTGGGCGGTCTGGACGGAGCTACCAATATGATTTATCTGCTGAGCGGTACGCAGTTCCGGGTGTCTGAACTGGCGCACCAGACAGTGAAGAAAGTGTTGCTTACCATGCGTTTCTATTGCAACACCCGTCAGTGGGCACTTTCCATGTCGGGACGTCATCCCAACGGAAAAGGACAGCTTATCCCCGTGGAGTATGCCATGATGGCCTTGTCCGGCACACCGGACGGCAAGCAGAAGTACGATGCTGACATGGCCGCCGCATATCTGCGCCTGATGGAGTACAGCGGTCGGGTGAACGACAACGATCCTGATTACTTACCCCGTACGTCGAATAATAAAGAGTTGCAGCTGAAGCAGGAACTGGAAGCGCAGGGATTCCGTGCCGAAACCGATCCGCAAGGCAATCTGGCTTTGGGTTACGGTTGTGTCAGTGTGCAGCGCCGTGACAACTGGGCGGCAGTCGTACGCGGTCACTCGCGTTACCTCTGGGCAGCCGAGCACTACCTGGATGCCAACTTCTACGGTCGTTACCTGGCTCACGGAAGTATGCAGATACTGACAGGAAAGCCCGATGAAATGGTTACTTTCACCACCAGCGGCTGGCAGGAAGCCGGTTTCGACTGGAACCGCATACCGGGTGTCACCAGCATTCATTTGCCTTTCGACCAGTTGCGGGCCAATGTTCTGAACGTAGATTCCTACTCGGGTATGGAAGAGATGCTTTATTCCGATGAGACTTTCGCAGGCGGACTTTCGCAAAGCGGTGAAAACGGTAATTTTGGAATGAAGTTGCACGAGCACGATAAGTACAACGGCTCTTTGCGTGCCCGCAAGTCCTATCACTTCCTGGACGGCACCATTGTTTGTCTGGGTACGGACATAGAGAATGTGAATACGGATTATCCGACGGAAACTACCGTCTTCCAGCTGGCAGCCACTACGCCCGAATTCCGTAGCTATTGGGATGCTTTCCAGGACAATGGAAGTACATATCTTGATCCCAACGGTGTAGGTTATTACCTGCCGAAAGCAACGATGAAAGCGGCTAAATTTGAAAAGAACTTCCCGCAGACCACTGTGGGCGAACGTAACGTGAAGCCAACGACGGGCGACTGGGTATCACTTACCTTGCAACACGGCAAGGCTCCGAAAGGCGCGTCTTACGAATATGCTGTTCTGCCCCGCACCGATGAAGTCGCACTGAAGCGTTTTGCCCGCAAGCCGGACTATAAAGTATTGCAACAGGATCGTAATGCGCACATTGTGCGTACAGCCGACGGTCGACTGACTTCTTACGTGCTCTTCGAGACACCGCAAGCATTGCCCAAGGAAGGACTGGTGCAGGCAGCCGATACAGCCTGTCTGGCCATGGTGCGTCAGGAAGGTGATAAAGTGTTACTCACCGTTGTTCAACCCGACTTGGCACTATATAGCGGTCCCAGCGATGAGGCCTTCGACGAACAGGGCAAACGGATAGAACGCAGCATTTATTCCCGTCCGTGGATTGGTAACAAGAGTCAGGAAATGCCGTTGACCATTACACTGAAAGGACGTTGGCAGGTAGAGGAGACACCCTATTGCAAAGTTATTTCGGCAGACCGGAAGCAGACTGTACTCCGTTTTGCCTGCAAGGATGCCGCCAGCTTTGAAGTTGAACTGAAAAAATAATAAAAACGCCATGAACAGACAATTCAGAATGTGCAGTCGTATGGCAACGAAGTGGGGACATGCGTTGCGAATGTGGGCGGGCCTGTTGGCTGCAGCCTGTGTGCTGCCCGTATATGGCCAGGCTATTGTGCCGGGAAACAAGCCGAACGAAACACAGCAGAAGCTGATAGAACGCGGTTACGGCATGTTTGTGCACTTCGGAGTGAATACTTTCGGCGAAATAGAATGGTCGGACGGAACCATCCCCGTAGAGAAATACAATCCGACGCGGTTGGATTGCGACCAATGGGTACGGGTGGCACGCGATGCCGGTTTTCGTTATGTGCTGCTTGTGACGAAACATCACGACGGTTTCTGCCTTTGGGACAGCCAATATACGGACTATGACGTGGCTTCGTCGCCTGTGAAGACTGATGTGGTGAAAGCCGTTTCAGAGGCCTGCCGCAAATATGGCCTTCAGTTTGGTGTTTACTATTCGTTGTGGGACAGACATGCACCTTCGTATCGCGATAAAGATCCGGAGAAGTATGTAGACTATATGATAGCCCAGCTTCAGGAATTGTTTACCAATTATGGACCTATCTGTGAACTTTGGTTCGACGGCGGTTGGGACAGACCCGTGAAGGACTGGAACTTGCCTCGTGTATATGCTGAAGTAAAGAAGATGCAGCCCGACTGCGCCATCGGAGTGAATCATACAGTAGTGGACCGTGAAGGAAGCCGGAAACATATTCTACCCGACTCAATGCTGGTGGACAACAAATACTACTTGCAGTATTTCCCGACTGATTTCCGTCTGTGGGATCCGAAGATAGCCCATCTTGCAGACAAGAAGCAGTATCTGTACAACGGAGCATCCTATTACCTGCCTTTCGAGCATACGGTTTGCATCAGCAAGGAATGGAACTGGTTCCAGAAACAACGTCCGAAACCTGCACGTGACCTTGACGAACTGGAAGAACTTTTCTATTGGTGTACGGCAAACGACAATACACTGGTAGTGAACATTGCTCCCGACCAGTCGGGGCGGATACGCGAGAACGAAGCCAATACAATTATCGCACTGAACAAAGACCGTCTGCACATTGAGCCGGGCAAACCGCTTCCTACAGGCGGAAAACTGCTGTCGCTGGAGGCAAAAGCCGAAGCCTCTTCGGTATATGAGGACAATGAGGCGCTGTACGGAGCCCGTTATGCAGTAGACGGCGGCATGCAGACACGCTGGGCGGCTGCCGACACGAAGGCCGAACTGACCGTACCACTGGATGAAACAAAGGCTTTCGACAAGATTGTCATCTTCGAATACTGTGATTCGGAAACGATGGAAGACGGATTCTCGAACAAACGTACCAACCGCATCCGTTCGTACTGCATTGATGCCTGGTTGAACGGTACTTGGGAAACCATCTACGTATCGGACGAGCCAATGGGCGATTGCAAAGTGATCCGTTTCCCTCAGGCTTACCGGAGCAGTAAAATCAGATTGAAAGTATTGGATGCTTCTCTGCCGCCTTCTATCTACGAACTGAATGTGGTGAATTCGGGAGAAAAATGATGTTGACTTGTGTTGAAGAGTGCCTGAATGAAGAGCGGCCGACAACTCGCTTTTAGGTACGGATGACGCAGAAAAGTACAAAGAAAAGGAAGGTGCATCAAAATAAAGGTATCTGAAACTCTCCTCCTTCTGGAAGGAGGAGTCCCCGATAGGGGGAGGTGGTAGGTAAAACATAAAGCATTGATTTATGATACATTGAGTTAACCTACCACCCCGCCCCTTGGGCACCCCTCCTTCCAGAAGGAGGGGAGTTGGATAGTGTTACTTAGTTTTGATACACCTTTTCTGTTTTTAGCCGCGCAACAACTGATTGACGGCTGTCTGATAAGTATCAAGGCGTGTGGCCTTGTGAATGGCTTTCCGGACTTTGCGGTCGGCGTCGGGCAGGAGGTATTCCCAGACGGTCTTCATCTTGTTGAGCAGTTGCAGATCGCCGCCTTGCAGCAGATTGCCGTATTGGCTGAAGAGCTCGGCATGGAAGCGGCGCAGTTTTTCGCCCTTTTCATCGGCAGAAAGGGGCTCGCCTTGCCTGTATTCGGCTGCCAGGGCCGGATTGGCCAGCAGGCCGCGGCCGATGACGATACCCGCCAGTCGGGGGAAGCGCAGGGCGACGGACTGGATGTCGGCTACGGTCAGCAGGTCGCCGTTGTAGAACAGCGGATGACGGCAGCCGTTGTAGAAGGCTTCGAATGCCGCCAAGTCGACACTGCCCTTGTACTGCTGCTTGCCCAAGCGTGGGTGCAGGATGATGTGCGACAGGGGAAGTTCGTTCAGCAGGGGGAGCAGTGCCAGGGATTCCTCAGGGTTCTCCCAGCCCAGGCGCATCTTGACAGAGAAGCGTACCTGCGGATAACGGCTTACGGCAAACTCTAGTAGCTGACGTACTTCGTCGGGATAGGGAAGCATGCCCGAACCGTTGTGGCGTTTGGCCAGCAGAGGGAACGGGCAGCCCAGATTGATGTCGGCACACGTGAAGCCTTTTGCGATGAAAAGGGACATAATCTGCTCCAACTTCTCCGTATCGGGGGCTATGAGCTGCGGCACAAGGGGGACATTACGGTTGTTCTCGGCTTCGAGTTCGCGGATGTCCTTACGGCGTATTTCACCGTGTTCTACACGGACAAATGGGGTGTAGTATGTGTCGATACCGCCAAAGATGCGTGCGTGCGCCTGGCGGTATACAGCGTCGGTATAGCCCTGCAACGGGGCGAAGTGGATGGGCAGAAGGTCTGGCATGTCGTTCGGTTCTTTTTAATTCTGCGGCAAAGATACAAATTTTGCGACACTCCGTCCGGCTGATTCCTGTTGGGGCATGTCGAAACTTACTTCGACGGGGCGGCCGTTGCGGACCAGGGTGACGCGTATACTTGCCGGATTGGCCGACTCGCAATGCGGATTGGCTACGCTGAGTTTCTGCTTTCCTTCGTTCCACAGCAGGGCGCAGGGCGTGTCGGTACGTATCAGGTCGCCGTTGTCCAGCTTCAGTTCGCCGGGTTGGTAGAACAGGGCTTCGGTGATGCCCAATGTTTGGTGGAAGACGGCTTGTACGGTTTCACTGTTGGCCAGTATCTTTACGGGCAGTTGCTTGGCATAGCGGGCGGCAGCCGATGCGTCGGACAGTCCGGGCACTACGGCATAGGCATATTGACCGTTGCAGGGGCGTGTGCCGTGGTTGACGTTCAGACTGAACAGGGCAGTGTCGCAGGCTATCACGTATTGGGCGCCGCGTTGCAGGTTGAAGTAGCCTGTCTGTCCGTGAATCACCCAGTCGGCTTGCACGCAGGCGGTTTCTCCGGTCAGGGTCGATACCTTGCCTTTGCGGGCATAGAGCACTTCGCCGTCTCTGTTACACTGGTTCAGGGTGGTGAATACGTCGGCTTTACCTTCGGGATTGCGGATGCCCGCACCCAGACAGATGTATTCCTTGTCGAAGTAGAACCAGGCTTTATGGGCCTGGAGGCCACGACGGTCGAGCAGCATGCCGCAGGCACCGTAGATGCTGTCGCTCACACCACCGGCATAGCTGTTGCCGTTGTTTCCGCCTTCGCCCCAGTCGGGGATGGGAAGGGGAGCATCGTCCTGCTCGGCGGTGATGCCGGGATACTGGCGATTGTTGAACTTGCGGAAGAAGTTGCGGTCGTATTCGCGTCCGGTGACGAAGAGGTAGTTGACACCGTTCGAGGCGTAGTAGTTGAAGTTGCCGTCACCGTTGCCGGCTTCGTTGCCCACGGTGCGGGTCGATGTCATGCGCGAGCTGGTCATGTATCCGGTGCGGCGGTGCACCATGTAGTCGAATCGCCAGAACATGCGGTTGCCCTCAAGCGAGTTTTCGCCAGCGATGCGGCGCAGGGCCTGTTGGGGCTTCATGTCGGGGGTGCTGAGGCGGCAGACGCGTTCGGCCAGCTGCCTGACGGCTTCGGAGTACTGGTTGGTGTGGATGTATCGTCCGGCATTGTTGGGGTCGTATTGCCGGTCGTAGAAGATCCATTGCACGCCTTCGACGAAGAGTTTTTCCAGCAGTTCGAGGCCGGGGCTCTGGTAGCGTGTGCCCTGGCAGAGCTCCAAGTAGTTGAGGACGGAGTTGACGAATTCTTTTCCGTAGTTGGTGAAGTAGAGCTGGCGTCCGCTGCCGCAGTGCTGGGCAAAAAGGTAGTCGGGCTGAACACCTTCGACGGGTTGTATGGTAAGCAGCCGGGTCATGCGTTGTTGGAAGTCGCGCATTTGTACGTCGTTACGCGTCAGTATGCTGGCGGCAAACGAACCCATGATGATGTCGGCGCCGTTGGCTCCGGTCATGAGCCCCGGACGGGCGGTCTCGTAGCTCCAGCGCAGGTAGGCGATGCACTTGTCGAACAGTGCTTTGTCCTGCTCGATTTCGCGGCTCATGAGGATGATGCCGGTAGAGAGTTCTTTAGGATAAGGAATGTAACGGTACCACCAGTTTTTGGCCTGATGATTTGTGTCGACCCAAAAGTTGAGCGACTTCAGATAGCTGTCCCTCAGCTTCGGCTGATGGTAGTAGGGGCTTTCGGGATGCTGATAGGCGCGTGCCAGGGTGATGAGGCTCTGTACGTGCTTGCGTGGCGAGCCGTCGGTGGCATGGTAGTTGATGCCTTTGAACGCTCCTTCGGGCGTCATGATCTGCAGCAGTTTGTCTACGGCTGTCTGCGAAGGGCTTTTGTCGAGGTATCGCTCGTACATGCGTTGATAGATGATCTCGAAGTCTGTGTCCTGCGCTACGGCGTTGAAGCCGGTTGTGCCCAACAGGACGACAAGCAGAAGTAGGCTGAATGTTTTGAGTTTCATGTCAGGTATGATTTTATAGGGTTAATGGTCTTTTCTCCGCGGACATCGGGATGTCTGTAGGAGTATTTTCAGTCTTGTTGTTTTTGTTGGCTTGCTGCAGATGCGTTGCATACTTGCTGCAGACGCGCTGCACGCTTGTTGCAGTCGTGCTGCATGCTTGTTGCAGTGGCGCTGCACACTTGTTTGCAGTCGTGCTGCAAGCCTGTTGCAGTTGCACTGCACGCTTGTGTGCAGTACGGGCGGAACCTGTTTGTCCGACAATCTTGGCAAAAGTTCGGTTTCCGTCTTACAAACAGGGAGGAACCTCCCGGCTCCTCCCTGATAGAAAATGATTAAGGTTAGAAGTTTGTGTTTCGTTTATTTGCGTTTTCTCCATGCATATATCTGCAGAGGCAGTTTCGTCTATTGTTCCGGTGACTTCTGTCAACTCTGCAGTATGTCAGTCTCGTTTTTTCCAATCGTTAGTCTTTACACCTGCAAAAGTACGTGAAGGCCGATAGAATCATAGCCTTGAATAGTCCGTAATAGGTGCGAATTTGTACACATTATCCGTTCAGTTCGATGATGTCGCCCGGCTGGGTGCTTCTTTCTTCCACTTTTCCGGTAAATGGGTTCAGAACTTTCAGTGTTCCGCCTTTTTCCGAGCGGATGACGACTTTTTGCACCCGTCCTCCGTCGTAGTCAGCATCGATGATAAAGGCTCCCCGTGCGCGCAATCCGTGGAAGGATGCCTGCTCCCAACTTTCGGGCAGAGCAGGGAAAATACGTATCACACCGGTGTGGCTCTGAAGCAACATTTCCTGTATGGCCGAGGCGCAGGCAAAGTTGCCTTCGAGTGTGAAGGGGCGGTAGTCGAACGACGAATAACCTTTCTTCAGCTGGTCGCCGTTGAGGTGGAAGCTGTTGGGTGCGCAGAATGCCTTGATGAAGATATGCAGGGCACGGGCAGCTCCGTCACCGTCGGCCACACGGGCTTTCATGTTGGCCAGCCAGGCATAGCTGTAGCCTACCCACAAACTGGTACCCATCTCTTCGGCATGATGGATGGAGCGTTTGATGAGCCGTTCGGTTTCGGTTCCCTGCGACACGTCGAGCAGTCCGAAGGGATGGAAGGCAAGCATGTGCGAGAAGTGACGGTGCGACTCGGACAACGGATAGTTCGGAGCGATGGTCAGACCCGTAGCATCGGTGGCGAAGGCAGGCCATTCTTCCAGTTGCTGCTTCCAGTGGTCAGCTTCCTCAGCGAGTCCCAGCGCAGCAGCCATTTCTGCAGCGGCTGTGTAGGTGAAGCGGATGTTGGCCAGGTCGTAGTTGGTTGTCTGTGTGAACCAGGCTTGCAGCGTATTGTCGTTGATTTCCGGCGAGGTCGAAAGCGGGAGTTTCTGTTTTCCGTTCTTATCTTTCACGGAGACGTTTTCGAAGTAGCGTGCCACTTCCTTGACCCACGGATAAGCGCGTTCTTCGAGGAACGTACGGTCGGCCGAGTATTTCCATTGCAGGTAGAACGACTGTGCCAGCCATCCGCTGGTGGTGGGCTGGTGCGAGTAGGGGCTCCATCCGCCTATGGCTTTTCCTTCCAGGGTGGCAATGCAGGGGATGTTGAGGCCTTCTACCCCAAAGAAGCGGCGGGTGAACGCTTCTCCGTTTTCTTTGATCTTCCAAAGCCAGTCGGTGAATACCTCCGACTCTTCCAGGTGGTTGGCGACGTATCCGGGCCAGTAGCTTAGCTGAGTGTTCAGGTCGCTGTGGAAGTCGCCACGCCAGGGCGGAGTCTGGCCGTTATCGGCAGTCCATACGGCTTGCAGACAGATGGGTGGGGCATTTTTGCGCGAAGCGGCTCCGAACTTGTACATTTCCATATACCACTGGTGTTCCAGTGTTTTGTCGGGCAGGTCAATCCGGCTCTTCTCCCAATAAGCCTTCCACCAGTCCAGGTGTCCGGCCAGTGCCGTGTCGAAATCTTTTGCCGATGTCTTCAGCAGTTCGCTGGCCTGCTCCTTTTCGCTGTACCAGGTACCTTGAGTGGTGATGCAGTATTTGCCTTCCAGTACGTCAGGCTGAGGGGTGTCCCATTGTAATGCCACTTCGTAAGCTACTTTGCCGTATGCTTTCTGCCGGTAGACAATCTGGTTGTTGCGGCGGGTGATTTTACCGTTTTTGTAGCCCAGCCGTGTCAGCAGATGGGTGCGTGGTGCAACTACTTTCTGTACTTCGCTCCCGTTGTCTTCGTAGCGGGGAGTCTCCAGTTCGACGCTGAGCGCTTCCGGCAGGTTGGTAAAGCGGAAATAGCCCATTCCGCTTACAGCATCGGTAAAGAAGCTGGCAGTGGCTCCGCACTCCCATGTGATGGTGCATACGGCAGTCTGCACGTCAAGCTGTACAGCCTTTACTTTTCCGAGTTGGCTGATGGGGAACTCAATGGCACCTACAGGAATTTTGGTGGGAGCGCAGTCCTTGCGGCTGCGGTCGTCAATGAGTGCCTGAACCTTGCTGACATCTTTCTTGTTGATGACCTGGTCGCAGACGAACTGGTAGGAATAGTCGGGTGATTCGAACTCTTTGACCGGGCGCAGATCCCAAAGGTCAGCGCGGTCGAGTGCTATGCGCAGACGTCCTTCCTTTTCCCAGATAAGGTTGCCGATGATGCCGTTTCCTAACGGAATGGCTTCGTCCCACAGGGTGGGGAGGGCGTCGAACTTAAGCCTATGGAAAGGCTCGGTATGGCGTGCCTGCAAAGGCAGTGCCAACAGAACTCCTATGAGGAGGAGCATTAAAAATTGTCTTTTCATATCAGTAGGTTTATTGTTTTAGTAGACGAGTTGACAAGTTTACAAGTCTATTAGGCTTGTCAGTTTGTCTACTTGTTTACTTGTCAACTCGTCAACTTGTTAACTCGTTAACTTGTCTACTCGTCTGTCTTTTCCAGCAGATAGACTTCGTCGGGTTTTGTCTTGAACTGAACTGTTCCGTCCGGCAGAACCTTGTAGGATACTGTCTTTTGGTGAGAGTCCGTTATCCGAAGTGCCTGTGCAAAAGGCACTTTGACTTTGCAAGGCAGTCCTCTTCGGGAATGAATGTGTAGCTGCTGCAGTTGTTTGTTTGCCCAGCGGGCCGAAACTTCGAAGTTGCCCCTTGCCACAAGTCCTTCGTAACTGCCCGTATGCCAGCATTGGGGGAGGGCAGGAAGCGGGTCGATGTAGCCTTCGTGGCTTTGCAGAAGCATTTCGGCAATGCCGGCTGTTGTGCCGAAGTTGGCATCAATCTGGTAGGGCGAGCGCAACACAGCAATGCAGTTTGTCCACAGGTTGTCCAGTACGGCAGTCTGGATGAGGGTCTGCAGCACGGTGTGTGCACGTTCGCCGTTGGCTGTTCGTGCCCACAGGTTCAGTTTGTGGGCCATAGACCATCCGGTAGATGCGTCACCCCGCAAGTTTAATGTCGTTTGGGCGGCCTGAAGCCACTGCGGTGTATGGCTGTTGATGACGGTGCCGGGGTACAACCCAATCAGGTTAGAGATGTGACGGTGGTGTTTCTCCAGCACGATGTCGTCGTAGTACTCTTCTTCACGGTATTCTTTCACCTGCCCAGACTTTCCGATGAGAACCGGATCGAGGCGGGGCATCAGCTTTTTGATGTCCCGGACGAGCAGATCTTTTTTGCCCAGGATGTCCGCAGTCTTCAGCACATCGCCGAAAGTCTCGTATATCATCTGCTGGTCGAAGGCGCAGCCTACGCTCGGATAGGGTTTGCCAGTCAGTTTGCTGAACTGTTCGGGCGAAGATGAAGGATAGGCAAGCATGTGCCCCAGGGTATCTGTCAGTGCCTTGCTGAAGAAGCGTGCCACTCCGGAAATGGCCGGATAGGTAACTTCTTTCAGAATCTGCGGGTCGGCTGTGAAGTAATAGTAGTCGGCAAACAGTTTGGCAGTCATGCCTCCGGTACCGGGACCGGAATGTCCGCCGGGCTCTCCGATGAAGAAGGGACCTGCTCCGGCGCCTACAATCCATCCGTTTCCACCTTTCTGTGCCGAGTAGGCTTGGGGATGATGTTTGCGTATGTAGTTGGAGGCAACTTGTTCGGCTCTGTTCAGATAGGCTTTGTAATAATCGACATAACACTCGAACAGCTCGGCCAGGTTGGTACTGAAGGCTGGCCAGTAATTCATCTGAATGTTGATGTTGTGGGTATAGTTGTTGTTCCACGGAGCCAGTTCGTATTGGTTCCATACGCCTTGCAGCAGCGGCGGCAGGGTTCCTTTCCGCGAACTGGAGATGAGCAGATAGCGTCCGTACTGGAACATCTGTTCTTCCAGATAATTGCTGTATTGGCCTTGTTTGTACGCTTCCAATAGCTTGTCTGTGGGTATCGAAGGTATTTCTTCGCCCAAGTCGATGTGTACACGGTCGAAGAAGTGCCGGTAGTCGGCCAGGTGTCTGTCCAGCAGACAGTCATATCCTTTTGCCGAAGCGTCTTCGATGATACCGACCAGTGCATCGTGCGGGTCGGCATTGCCCTTCAGTCTGTCTTCGGATGCGCCTTCGAAGACACTGCTCTTCAGCTCGTAGTTGGTTCCGATGGCCAGCAGTACGATGGCCGAGTCGGCTTTCTCAATACTCAGCCAGTCGTTTCCGTCGGCAGCATGATGGGCGCGGACGTTACCTCCGTAAGGGATGACTTTGATTCGTCCTTCGTAGATCATGTTCAGGTGTTCGGTGTTTCCGCGCAGGGAAAGAATGTCGTCGCTTTCGGCCGAGACCTTTCCGGTACGTCCGTTTCCGCTGAAGCGTGTTTGCGTGGCTCCGCTAAGGTAGCCCTTGGTGATGGAGTCGGTACGTTGCAGAGGACCGAAAGGTGTCAGATAGGGTATTTGGGCACGCAGATGGAAGCTGACGCTTCCAGCACGGTTGGCCGTCAGTTTGATGACGGTTACTTTATCCGGATAGCTGGCAAAGCAGGTACGCTGGTAGGTTGTGCCCTGGTGCTTGTATCGTACCTGGTGCAGCCCGTTGTTCAACGTCAGGCTTCGTTCGTAGTTTTCGCGGCTGTTGTGGAAAAAGTCCATATAGATATTGGCAAAGGCGGTATTGGTCTCCGTCCCCCACAGACCTTTGATGTGCAGTGTCTTGTCGGACAGCAGAATTCGTTCGGTATCGGTCCGCCCGAAGATAGAAGCACCCATATAGCCGTTCCCGATGGGTAGTGAATAACGCTCCCAATCGGTATCGGTCGGGCGGTCGCTCCAGTTCTCTTCGAAGACGGCTCCGTTGTTGGGCGCGGGGTGGTCGTACCACAGTTTGTAGACTTTTTCTTTGCCGTCGGCTGCCTGCAGAAGAGCAGTCAGGGACAGCAGAAATCCTAAAAGTGTATATCGGTACATCATGACTTTGTTTTAGTTCTTTTGAAACATACAAATAAACAGTAACACTATCGGCGAACAGATTAATCGTTGATACCTTTTCCGAATTGTGTCTGCTGTTGTTCCACTTCTTTCACTTTCAGTTGGTTCAGTTCCTTTTTCAGTATTGCGTTTTCACGCATCAGTTCTTTCAGATCCGACGGGCTTTCCTGTGCTTCCTGTCTGTTCCGGCCGATCTGTTCCAGTTCGTTGGCCGAGAATATCTGGCGTTGTTTGTCGGGTACGGATTCTATTTCCAAGGTACCTTCCAGCGGACGTGCCTGTCCGGGAACCAGCAGAGAGGCGGTAATGTTGATTTTTCCAGCGCGGTTGGTGGCTTGTACGAGTGCAGGAGCCGATCCCCAGCTGACAGGCATTGGGTTGACACCTACGGAAGCATCGCCCAGCAATCTGCCTTCACCTTCGATCTGGAAGCGGATGATGGAATTGTTCAGACGCTTTACGGTTCCTCGCTTATCAACAACCTCAGCTACAACTACTGCTACGTCCGAGCCGTCGGCCACTAATGGTACGTTTTCGTTGTCCAGACGCAGCACGATGTGGTCGGGTTGTCCGGCCGGATAGCGCTTGTGTGTGGCTACTACTTTTCCGTCTATCAGTCCTTCGGCCAGCAGGTAGGCTTCGTCCTGTTTGCCGGCACGTGCTTTGGCTTTCCATTCCATAAAGTGGTAGACATCGGCAAATGTGATGACAGGCGAGGGCATTCCTTTCCGGTCGGTGGCTTTCTTGTAAGTATAGGTCTTTCCGTTTTTGAAGACGGTGAGGCGCACTTCGTCGCAGTTGGAGTATACGGTGACATCCTTCGGTGAGAAGGGGGTCAGTTCGTGGGCAATGTAAATCATGGGGCCGTTGTCGGCTATCAGGTCGCTCTTCTTCGGTGAGCGTTGCGACATGAACATGTAATACGAGAACTTGGGCTGGCGGAATGCGTCCATAATGCCTCCGTAGAAAGGATCGGCATGGTAGCCGCGCTGATGGTCGAACGAGTGCCAGAAGCAGGCACCCACGATCTGCCGTGGTTTCTGGCAGATGGTTTCGTAGCACAGTGCCGGGTAATCGGGGTTGGCATAGTGAGCGGCCTGAAGCAGCATGGGCACTTCGCCCCAGTTGCGGGCTACGCGACTGTCCGAGTTCTGGGCATTCCAGTCGTCGACATTGTCGCCCCACTCACGGATGAAGTAAGTCTTGTCCGGACTTAGCTTGGAATCGATGGGGCGCAGTAACAGGCTGTAATAAGAGTCTCCGGCAGCTCCATGGTCGCATGCAGCGGTGCTGTAAGGGTAAGGATACTCTTCGTTACAGATGTCCAATGCGTTTTTGGCAAAATATTCGGGGTATCTTGTTTCGTTCAGAATAGGTTCCCAGAAGAACAGCGAAGCATGGTTGCGATGAATACGTATCATGTTGCGTATATCCGAATAGATGCGTTCGGCAAATATAGGTTCGTCGTTCCAGAATTGCCATCCCGGCACTTCTACCAGTGCGAACAGGCCCAGTTCGTCGCATGCGTCCATAAAGGCCGGGTCGATGACGTAGTGTGTACGGATCACCTTCAGGCCGGCATCGCGCAGCTTTTTGGCATCGCGCCATTGCAGAGAGTTGGGGAGTGCGTTGCCCAGTACGGCAAAATCCTGATGCCGGTTTGTTCCCATGATTTTTCCTTCGTAAGGTTTTCCGTTCAGCCACAAACCTTCGGTCTGTTTGAATTCGATGCTTCGTATGCCCAGTCTTTGCCGGTAGCTGTCGATTGTCTGGCCGGAAGCATCTTTCACCAGGATGTCGAGGTAATAAAGATAAGGTGTTTCGGGCGACCACAGCTTGGGGGCATCGACTTTCATGGAGCTTACCGCATAGTTTGCCTTTCCCCGTTGTACGGTGAGCGATTTTGCAGTTGTCAGAACAGTATTGCCTTCTTTCTCTTTCAACTGAAATTCGATGGTGATTTTTTGCCGTTTGGACGACTGGTTGCGGATGTGTGCTTTCAGGTTGATAATCGCGCTTTCTTCCGAAACCCGGTCGTAGGAAATGAACAATCCTCCTCCGGCAACCTCGTTTTCGTAGTTGGCATTGGTTATGAAGACATCGTTGTGCGCTATCAGCCAGCAGTCGCGATAAATACCTCCGAAATAGGTATAGTCCAGCAGGCTTTGAGGTTTTCCTACCGGATAAGTGGGATCATCACTATTGTCAGCTTTTACGGCAATCACATTTTCGCTGTCCCATTCTATTCCGTCGGTGATGTCGGCAATGACGGGCAGGAATCCTCCGTAATGCTTCTTAATCAGTTTTCCATTTAAATAAACTTCACTTTTGCCCATGATGGCTTCGAAGTGCAGGAACAGGCGTTTGCCTTTCAACTCGTCCGAGGGTGTGAAGTGTTTCCGGTACCACACTACTCCCTGATAGTTGGCACAGCCGCTGGCTTCGATAGGCAGGTATTCGATGCCATGAGGCAAGGAAACGACTTCCCAGGCTGAATCGTCGAAGTCTTTGTTCCATACCTGAGCTTCGGAGTCTCCTTTGAGAAACCGCCATGCCATGTTCATGGAATAGGCTTTTCGTCCGGTGCCGGGAAGTTCGTAAAAACCGCCGGTTGAGAAGGCGGGATAGTCGGTGGCAAACAAAGAAGAGAATGCACAGACTAAAAATAATGCAATAATATAGAACGATTTCATGATCTGTGATTTATGGTCTATAGAGTTTGTTTTTTATTACTTGAGGTCTGGTATGTTTTCTGTCAGTTTCTTGAGGAATGCTGTTTCGTACCAGAACATCCAGTCGGAATTCTTTGTCTGGATTGCCAGGTGCGAATGGTGGTTCATGGGCAATAAATACCCTTCGGGTTGCCCTAATGCGCGTATTTGCGAATAGACATGTTCCATGTTCTGACGGACTGTATCAAACTTCTTCACGCATAACTTCAGATTGTTGAAGCTGGCAAAGTCTCTTTTTATATCGTATTCGGACAGTGCGAACAGCAATTCTGCGGTATATCCGGTCAGTTCGTTGATACATTCGAATACTTGCAGCGAATATTCGTTACGCACCGATTCCTTCCGGTATTTTAATAACAGTTCTTTGAGTTGCTGGCATTTGGCGATGTTCTTCTGAGCTTCTTCTATCCTTTTCTGGTACTTTATGCTCCATTCTCCTTTTGTTTCAGTTGGCAGACTCATCAGTTTGAACTTACCACCTGTACGGTATAATGAACGGCGTACACCTTCGTCCAGCAGTCCTGTTTCCCATAGTGGAAATGTGCTTTCCAGAAGCGGTCGGAAGTTGGGCAGGCCTGATGCCTGATATCCGAATTCGTTAATGCGATAGCGACGGTCGAACTCTTCCTTATCCATGTCGTCCTGAATGTTCCAGCTGTATTGAGCATGAGCAATGAAACCTTGCCAGAAAGTATCAGTCAACGGAGAGGCATCGTCCCATGCAGTACACAAAACGCCTTCGATGGGAATATCCTGTCTGGCCGTCTGAAAGCTCTTGATGTTATTGATGAATCCTCCTAACGGCAACATGGCATAGGTGGTCTGAACGGCCGTGGCACCCATTGTTTTCAGTTTGTTGTCATGATACCATTGCAAGGCTTTCTTGTTTCCAGGTTGGTCGGCATTTCCGTATTGCCAGCGCATGTAAATCACTTCTTTGGGGAAGGACTTGATGTGCTTGTTCAGTTCGGGAAGCTGTTTTTGCCAAACCGAGTCCACTTGTTGAGGAGGGATCTGATCCAGAATGGCTGCGTATAGTCCGACATGCTTAAACACCATATCGTCCCAGAAGATGGGAGTTCTTCCATGCTTTACGGCGTAATCGCTGACCCGTTTTAGCCATTGCATCTGTAGTGCGAGGGCATTCTTATGCTGCTTTTTGCATCGTGGGCAGGTTCCCAATGTACCTACTTCATCTCCTCCTACATGCAGATATTTTCCATACGGAGTAGCTTTTATGGCGTCTTCGTATAGCTTGAACTGTACTTTGTAATATTCTTCGTTCGAAGGGCAGCATACCCAGTCGGAAGAAGGATCCTCGCGGAGCGGCTTCATTTCTTCGTGTTTCAGGATGAAATCGGCATGACCAATGCCCTGAATAAGCGGACTAACCTCGATATTCAGCTTATGGGCATATTCGCACCCCTCTTTCCATTCGTCTATGCTCCAGGCGTTTGGGGCACCTATCACTGGATATGTCTCGTATTTTATCTTATCCTCAAATTCTACGATGATCGCATTAAGCTTGTACAAAGCCATTTTATCTAAAATGCTGTACATGTATTCTTTTTTATCGATGTGGTGCTTCAAGTCCAGATGAATGGCTCTGTAGCTGCTGTGAGGATAATCTTCTATTTTGAGCGCCGGCATTTCTGCATTGATCTCTTTGGCATTTCGGGCGATTTGCTCTAACGTTATCATACCGTACAGTAATCCTTTTGAGGTACGGGCACTGAGCCTGATAACATTGTCCTTTATGGCCAGTTCATAACCTTCTTCCGCCTTAATGCTTTTGTTGAGTTCGAGAACGATGCAATGCTGTTGTTCGTCCACTGTTTTTAGGGGGAACTGCTTTATTCCAAAAGGAATCTGGGCTTTTTTTACCAGATGAAATCCTTTGATCTCATCAGGAGCAATACCTTTTTCTTCATGGTATACGGTAACCGATTGTGGCTCGGGCAGCAGTGCCTGCAGGATTGAGTCATTTTTCTCTTTTGTATTTTGAGCAGATAAATGGGGACATGCAAGCACTACCGAGAACAAGGTTATGTAATAAATGATGTTTCTCATATGCGAATACTAATTCAACAGATGTTTTTTTATATAATCAGTTGTTATTTGAAGATACTGTGCGGAACTTTTCCGATCCAGGCATCCGGTTGTTTGATTTTAAACAAATGCAATATGACCGAAGCGGTGTTTACAGTATTGTTAGGTTCCTCCATAATGAATCCCTTTTTTATTTTAGGACCTTTTATGCCCCAGGGAACAATCATCTCATCGGAACTTGTTCCTCCATGACCGTATTTGATACCTCCATGGTCGCTTACAAACAGGAAGTAGGTATCTTTGTATAAATCATTGGCTTTCATTTTTTCGATCAGTGCACCTATTTCTGCATCGGCTTCTTCTATAGACTGTATATATTCGTCTGACATCCATTGGTGCTTGTGTCCGGCATGGTCTGTATGAACTGAATATAAGAATACTAAAACGGGTTCTTGTTTATGTTGCAGCATGAAGTCAAGAGCTTTTGCGTAGTTCTCTTTATATCTGTCATTTTCCAGATAGCTGACTTCATCAAGATATTTCTTGTTATACGGATAGAACAGGTTGATCCAGTTATAATAGAATGCTGTTTTTATTTCCGGTTTTTGTTCCTTGATTACTGTAAATACTGAAGGGTAGTAACCGTCGGCATCCTTGTCCTGTAACGGGTAGTGGCTATCGGCCAATGTCCAGTCGTTATTGAAAACTCCGTGCTGCTCCGGACCACTACCGGTAAGATGACTTGTCCAGTTGGGCAGTGTCACAGACGGCATGACCACCCGTGTGTTCAGCGATAAGGCTCCTTCGCTTAACAAAGCATCCAGATGGGGAGTATTGGCTTTGGTAAAGCCATTTATGGAGATTCCATCCAAGGCTATTAATATTACTCGTTTGGGATTGCTGGCATTTGCAGTGAGTGATATAATACCTAATAAGCAGCAGAAGAGTATTTTTTTCATATTCATTAGAATGTTTGGTTGAAAAGATGGTGGTTTTTACTTGATACAGATAGGGGATGTATCAAAATGATATGCGAATCGATTCTGATACATCCCCGTTATAATATTACTTAGAATGCCAATTGCGTATGGTGTGTCTTTCCTTTGTAGGCACTGTCTTCTCCAAATGCGTCATAAGTATATGACTTCTGACTGTTGTTGTACTCAACTGTAACAGTCAGGCTGCTCAACTTATGGGAAGGATCTGAGAAATAAAGTTCGAAATTGCTGCCACTCTTTTGCAACATGAGTGCGCATGGTTTATCAACCGAAACTTTGATTCCATTGGCAGAGATGCTTCCTTTTTGGTAGAACATGGCTTGAATCATATTGTTTGCAACGTCTTGTACAGCTTGTACATCTGCGGAATTGGCTATGATTTCAGTATCTTTTATATTGTAGTTCTTCATAGCTCCTACGTTGTCTATACCCGGAACAATGATATAGCTGTAGGTCGCATTTGACGGAGCTGTTCCATGATTTAACCATATGGTACATACTTCTTTTTCAACCTGGTCTTTACTTTTGGTATTGTTAATCTCATACCAGCTTCCGTTACGGTTCTCGGCTTTAAGAGAAACTTTCTGCTCTTCAGGGAAGAAATAACCTACATTGCCATGCCATATCCAGTCTAATGACTGATCTGATACTTCGGCACCTATTGAGGCAGTATTTTCCTGTCCGTTTATGGCGTATGCAAGATTGTCTTTGAACATGCATTGGTTGACAGTCGTATTGATAGGCTCTGCCATGCTTGAAGTAATACCACTACCCAGACATACAATTCTACCGTCTAAGAAGAACCATGCCTTGTTTGCCGACATGCTGATGCCATGAGTATTAGCCGTAAATCTGAATCCGGAAAGTCCGTTTGCTTCAGCTGAAAGTCCACCGCAGAACTCTGATTCACCTGCTTCTCCCCATGAGCTAGCCAACGGAATTTCTGCCATTTGGGGATTGGTTACTCCTGGAACTCTGTTCCAGTCCCATGTTGGGAATATATCGAAATATTCTTCTCCGTCCAAAGCCAGATTCATGGAGCCATCACTCATGAAGAAGCCTTTCAGATTCTCTTTATTTCCGTTTTCGCATTTTCGGGTACGGTTGGAAGCCATACGTACACCAACAGAATAGTTTTTGCCTTGGAACAGACTCCAGTCACCTATATAATAGTGAGTAAAGTTGTCTGTGATGGATCCGTATCCATTGCCTTTTAAGATAGCAATTTGCTTATCGTATTCGGCACTATGGGCTGGGTCTATTCTTTTCATTTTGTCAAGAGTACCTGTAAAACCACTGCAATTTAAAGCCCCCGGACGGCTGACACTACGTCCGACAACATTATAGAATTGCACATGTCCTCTGATACTTTTCATATAAGTTTCGTTGATGAACTTGTACAGTACATTCAATTGGTTGGCCGATAGTTTGTATTCGGTATCTGCGGTATATTCTGCAACCCTGGTTACTCCGCTGAGCATGACCGGAGCATAGCCGCCGACATATAATTGTGAACCATGTTGGAAATACGATAAGTCGTATTGAATGCCTTCTTGGTTGGAAGCTACATATGCCAGTGGCATAAATGAATGGAGCACAGCCTTGTCTATTACGCTTTTATCTTCTTGCAGACATCCTCGGTACAACCAGTGTAAGGCTATGTCGGTCTTGTTGGCACCTGCCTGATCTTCCGGATCTCCTCCGGTTTGTTTCATATATAGAAGGATACTGTTTTCCAGTTCTTCCGGAACCAGCGTCTTACCATAGCGCATCAGAATTAGGATAATGCCCATATCCTGTGGTGCAGAAATTTGATTCTCATACCAATTGTCGCAAACCGGATGAACCGTATTCCAATAGGTTAGGGCTTGTATGATTTGTTTGTATAAGTCTTCGTTTCCATAATAACTGCTTTCTTTCAATATATATGCCTGAGCCATTTGATTCACTCGTGTCAAATGGGCGCCTGGTGTCCAGCTGAAAGAACGGTCTGAATAGTCAATATCGGGGAATGAACCGTTTTCTTGGATCTGTGCGATCCATTTTGCAGCATTTTTATCTACGGCAGATGCATTTGTAGACAGATTGCCGGATTTTATTCTTTCAAGAATGGTTTGGCATGTCTGATGCAAAGCATCATCGGTTTCTTCATCTCCATCTCCGCTATCCGGAGGTGTGGTTGGTTCTTCTATAACGCTGTTATCACTGCATGCCGAGGCTAATACAGGAAATACTGTCAGAGAGAGGGCTATTCCGGATAATCCGATTAATTGCTTTAAGTTCATGATATCTGTATTTTGAAAGGTTAGAAGTTTATAGTTTAGGCTGTTTTTTTCTCTAGTTAGGGAATAATTTTTTTCTAACTGGGAAAATATTCTTTCCTAACTGGGGAAAAATATCTGTTCACAAAGCTTTGTGAGAGTTTCACTAACGTTTATTGATCTTGTGGTTTGAATAAAAAGGGGCTTCTGTCTGAATTTTCTTCGGACAGAAGCCCCGAACTATTCATTATCCTAAAAAGGAACTTTTATTTTTTCTCTTTCAAAGAGAATTCATCAAACCAGAATTCCAAGTTGTCGGCCGGTGTCTGGAGCTTGTATGAGTTCAGTCCGGGAGTGCCTGAAGTATGAGGTTTCAGAACCAGCTTCAGCAAAATGTTTTCCGGGATGTCCAATGTGATGGAATATTGTTTCCATTCGGTACTAACAGTTTCCGAAGTCAGGCAGTACAAGTCACCACTGGCACCACTTTCTTTTTGCTTGATAACCGTTTTCCCATTTTCCTTTACTAATGATTTCCATTCTTTATAGAGCAGCTTCATGTCGGCTTGTGTCTCACACAAAGCAAGATTTACAGCCAAGGGGGCACTAGCCTGATTACTTTTTGCCCAGAAACTGAGTGTATATTTACCAGCCGGTACATTCTGGATACACATTGACATATCGGTGCTATACCAGTTACCCAATTTACTGTTACTATACTTCATCGAACGATTACTTTCATCAGCACCGGTAGTCTTATCTATAGTTAAAGCAGCTGTGTTGTGGTTGAGCACCCACCAACGGTTTACAAAGTTCAGTGCATTTTCGTATTCAATATCCGAACGCGGACCTACCTTGGGCTGCATCGAAGCATCAAGATCGGTTTCGAAGCCACCGTTAACTACATATTCGGCACCGTCGTCTACGTTGCCATCACCACCACCAGGTACGCTTACTTCAATAGGTTTATAGTAGCGGATGTACTTGACATTCATTTGTTTCGGGAAGATGGTTTCATCGATACCCCACTGACCGCCCCATCCACCGCCAACGGCAATGTTCATGATGAGGTAGAAGGGCTGGTCGAACGGCCAGTAATCGAGTGTCATGCCTTCTTCTTTCTCGGCTGTACAAACTACTTCGTTATCAAACAATACCTGAATCATTTCTTCGTCCCATACCAAAGAGTAGAGGTGATAGTTCGATTCGAGTGTAGGCGAACTAGTATTACCCGACCAACGTTCAGCCAATCCGTCGTTGGTAGCTTGCGTATGCAGGGTTACATAATACGTGTTATGGTCTTCGGTGTTACCCCATACGTATTCCATAATGTCTATCTCAGCATATTTGCCTTCCAGAGCATCTGTCGGTCTCATCCAGAAAGCCGGCCATACACCACGACCTGTAGGTATTTTGGCTGCAATATCCAGACGGCCATACTGGAAGTCTACTTTGCCTTTGGTAGTCAATTCGGCAGATGAATAATCGAAATGATAGGGTTCACCTGTCCATTTGTTAATGCCTTCGTGTGGATCCTTGAATGCTTCTATCACTAAATCACCACCTTCGATGCGTGAAGTACGAGGATCATCCTTCAGATAATCTTGTGCCTCTTCGTTGCGCATGTAACCTTCATCGTAATTCCAATAAGCTGAATTTGGACGTCCGTCTTGATCGAATTCTTCCGACCAAACCAGTTCGTAACCTTGGTAACCGGCGGTATCCAAGCGCTCGTATAAAGGATAGTTGACATCCTTCAGAGAGATTGATTCGTCCGCGCAGGAGGCGAGGCCTGCTAGCAAGCCTCCTCCTATCAACAGATTTAATATTAATTTATTTGTCATTTTCGTAGTATTCATTCGTTAAACTTCTTTATTTTGAAGATATTGGTTATTCCCATCCCGGGTTCTGAGTCAGGTTGGGATTAACAAATGTCTCGTTCTGTGGAATCGGGTACAGGTACATCTTGTCTTTCCAGATACGATTTTGTACCAGTTGGCGAGTGTACTCGAAAGTAGGTCCGTTCTTACGGATGTGTACACCGTAGATTTGCTCTACCACGTTACCAATCTTCCAACGACGGATATCCCAGAAGCGGTGATCTTCGAATGCCAGTTCGACGCGACGTTCGTGACGAACAGCTGTACGGAACGAATTCTGGTCACCGGCACCTTTAACGTCGGGCATACCTGCAGCCTGGCGTACTTGGTTCAAAGCCTGGCGGGCAGAGATTGTGCAGTTGGCATCTGTGTAGTCAGGACCTTGCCATTCGTTCAATGCTTCAGCGTAGTTCAGCAATACTTCTGCATAACGGTAGGTTGGGAAGTGGTGATTCTTACTTACAGTGTTCGGCGGTGTCAAAACTACCGTTTCATTTACTAACTTTTTCAGGTAATAGCCTGTCAGAGTAGCACCTGTTACAGGAGCTCCGAAACGACCACCTTCGTAAGTATCAATCTGCGTTTTCATAAATTTCATACCATTGGCAAGCACTGTACGATAGAAACGCGGGTCACGAGTTGGGTTACCTGCCTTATCATAATACATATTCTGTACATGTGTAGCATTGTTCCAACTGAAAGGTGTTCCGTCTTTCATTTCAAATTCATCCACAAGGTTCTGAGTCGGAGTATTTCCACTGTTTGTACCGTTAGCAAAACCAATAGGCAGGTTACGAGTTTCGAATGTCAGACTGGCATTGTTACGAGTCTCAAAAATCAATTGTGGCGATTTCAGTACAGCGTCACCCAGATTCGGATCGTACAACGGATCTTCATCTATAGCAGGAAGACTGTAGTAATTCATTGCAATGACATCGTGAGCAGCTTCAGCTGCGGCTTTCCAGGCTGCAGAAGCATCGCCGTCACAGAGCAACGGGCTAGCTGCATAAAGCAAAGCACGAGCACGGATAGCAAGAGCTGCTCCTTTGGTTACACGACCGGTTTCACCAAAGAAATCATTGTGGCTTAACGGAAGTTCGTCTGCTACCGAAGCGCATTCGGTTGCTACGAAATTCAGTATTTCTGTAGCTTTGGTCTTAGTTACGCTGTTGATTTCGTCCAACTCCATCGGTTCGGTAAGCAAGGGTACATCGCCGTAACGTTTTACCAGTTCGAAGTAATAAAGGGCACGAAGCACTCTTACTTCACGCAATGACATCCGTGCTTTCTCGATGTTATCCGGATAGTTAGAATCCCACTTATGACGTTCCAGATTTTCTTCAGAGTAATCACGCAGGAACATATTGATGTCATAAATTACCTGATAGTATTCACTCCACTTATTATCGATCTGGTTCAGCGGGCTCCATACATCGTTGTAGATGTCATATACGGCGTTGCTTTCCCACGTATATACAGCATTGTCAGTAGCGGCTTCGCGCAGAGCACCACCAATGTGATCTCCAAAATCATCGGGAAGTGAACGGTAAGCGGCATTGCCTAGAGCCAATACGTTGTCGAAATAGCCGTAGGCTTCCTCCTGAGTCTTACCCTGTGATTCGTCGAAGTCCAGGAAATCGCATCCCCCCAAAGTGAGGGATGCGGCTATAATTAAAGCTAATTTTTTCATATTGCGTTTAGTCTTGTTTTTAGAAGTTAATGTTCACACCTACAAACACCGACATCAAGTCTGGATAGTTGATCGAGAGGTCTTCACAGTTCAGGTACTTCACATGGTCAAGTGAGAAGAGGTTGTTGCCACGGAGATATACTTGGCACTGATCCATCTTCATGCTGCTAATCCACTTTTTCGGCAGGTTGTAATAGATGTTGAGATTACGCAGTTTGAAGAAGGCACCGTTCTCCAACCATTCTGTACTGTTACGGAAGTTGTTGGCATTGTCCAGCGTTGTCAGACGCGGTGCAGTTGCTACACCCTTGGTGTCCTCAGTCCAACGTACTCGGTCTTCCAGATACCATTTGCTCAAGTTACTGTTGTTGTTACGCAACGGCCAGTATACAGACTGAGTATTTAACATACGGCTGTATTGTCCGGCTCCTTGGAACACAGCGTCTATACCGAATCCTTTGTATTCAAAGCCTAAGTTGATACCGTAGTAGATGCCCGGTATTGAAGAAGAATGACCAATGGCAACTTCGTCATATGAGTCAATCTTACCGTCACCATTTTGATCCTTGTACTTGATGTCACCCGGACGTACAGATGAGAACATCTGTTTGGGGCTGTTGGCAATATCTGTTTCATCACGGAAGTAACCGATGGCTTCCAATCCATAAATCTGTCCGATACGGTCACCTTTCTTGTACAGATAGTCATAAGGTTTGTAGCCTTCACCATTTTCATCAATGCAAGTACGCAGGTACGAGAAAGTTCCACCTACATAATATTTGAAGTTTTCGCCTACTTTATCTTCCCAATTCAAGCCTAAATCGAGACCTTTAGAATTGGTTTCACCCATGTTCAGCTGAGGAATGCCTGTACCGATAACACTTGAATACAAGTTGGTTGCTTCAATTAGCGTGTTGGTACGTTTGTCATAGAAAGCATCGGCTGTCAGTGACAGGCGGTTGAACAAGCGCATGTCGATACCAAAGTTATACTTGTCTGCCAATTCGATGTCCAGGTTGGATACAGCTAAAGCACCGGCATGAAGACCACCGAAACCGGCTGGAGTATCTTTGAAGAGACCGCCACCGCAGCTTTCCCAGTAACGTTCATCAAGGTCGTAAGCGATGTTATCGTTACCCGAACGTCCCCATGATGCACGAATCTTGAAATAGTCGATTACGCTGCTTGCGTTTTTCCAGAAAGATTCGTTCGAAAGTACCCATGCTGCTGATATGGCAGGATAAGTACGGAACTTATCGCCATCGCTTAACACACTTGTACCACTATAGTTTACTACTACGTCTACCAGATAACGGTTGTCGTAGTTGTAACCACCGGTGAAGATGACCGACTGGCGTTTGCGGCTGTTGTTGCGTCCCAGCGGAGTATAAGATTCCTGACGATACATCAAGTTCCCATTTACGGCGTGGAGACCGAAAGCACGATCGTAGCCTACTCGTCCGTCGATAACCAAACGCATGAACTGGCTGTTCAGACCACCGTTGGAGATAGAAAGGGCTTTTTCTTCACCACCTACATTACGCAGAATTTCGTATTCACCCAATACAGCACCCGGGATAACAGTCAGTGCTTCGTATTCATATTCTTGTGTTCCGGTTTCCTGATAAACGGCACTGTTGTCATACGAAATACCAACTTCTGCTTTAAGGCCTTTAGTTACCGGTGACAAGTCCTGGTAAATGCGGAGGTCAGACTGCAACATACGTTCATCGGTACGGAAGTAACCATTTTCAGCAATCTCAGCAATAGGATTGATTTTGAAAATATTGTTACTACCCCAATAACCGTTGGTTGTACGGATAGGGAATGCACCTGAAGGAACATGGAACAGATTACCAAAGATATTGGCTTCTGATTCGCGTGGGCGATTGTTCTCGTGCAACAGACCAAACATATTCAATGCAACTCGTGTATAATCGGTTACGTCGATATCCAAGTTCATACGGGCATCAAGACGATACTTTTTAAATTGTGCATCGTAACGACCAGTTGAGTTCACCAGATCTGTGTCCAAAATACCTTGGTCGTTCTTATAGTTGATAGCTGTATAATAGCGTACTCGTTTACCACCTCCACGGAAAGTCAAGTTCAGCTGATGGTTGGTGGTATAGTCACGCAAGGCGGTTCCCATCCAGTCTACATTAGGGAATGCGTCAGGGTTGGATCCGTTGCGGAAAGCATCAAATGCTGTAGCGTCGTATTCCAATGACAAGCCATCATAGTAGAGCGCTTCATTGCGCATTTGTGCATACGTAACACCATCTACAAATTCCGGCTGATTGATGGGCAATCCCATACCATAGGTATAGTTTACATCAATATCGCGACGGTTGTACTGTCCGCGTTTAGTGGTTACTACTACTACACCATTGGCACCACGTGTTCCCCACAGTGCTGTAGCAGCACCGTCTTTCAATACAGAGATGCTTTCTACTTCGAGCATGTTGAGGTAGTCCAATGTACGAGGAATACCATCTACAACGATGAGTGGAGATTGTGATGATTGTGAACCACCGCCACGTACCATCAGTGTAGCACCGTCAGTCCAGCCGGTGTTTTGTTTTACAATCAACCCCGGCAACATACCGTACAGTGAGTTTCCTACGTTGAAGGTAGAGTTGTTGGCTATCTTTTCACCAGACAAAGTTGACACAGCTTGTGTCTGTTCACGGCCGCTTTGCAATTTGCTGCGGTTTTCTGTATAAGTATCCAGATCTTCCAGGCAAATTTCTAATGATTCACCTTTAACCCATACCCGTTTCTTTTGACTGTCGGCATATACTATTTCAATGTATTCACCTTGGTTAGCGTTTAGGGTAAATACGCCTTTCTGGTCGGTGATGGATTTTTCAGTAGGATGTCCTACTGCAGTTACCAAAGCGCCCAGTACAGGTTCGCCTTGGGCATCCTTCACTACACCCGTAATTTTTTGTTGCGCCATTGCCGAAGCCGAGAATAGGCAGGCGAGCGCTAATACGGAAATATATTTCTTTTTCATGCTTGCTAAATTCTTTAGTTAAATCCTTTCCTTATTCCCAGCCGGGGTTTTGTACCAAGCCGTATTTCTTGTTAATTTCATCCAAAGGAATAGGGCACAGATAGTATTTATCATCCCAATTGTCAATCCATAAATGTTGATTGAGTGATTCCTCTTTTAATTCATATCTGAATTTTACGTAGTTGCCATTTACTTTCTCTCCTTCTGGATAAGTACGCAAACGGACAATTTTACGAGCTTTCAGGTAATCGCTATGTTTCCAACGGTTGATGTCATAATAGCGAATTTCTTCCCAACCGAATTCCAAGGCACGTTCGCGGAGAATAGCCTCGCGCAAAGCTACACCCGGAGCTGCAGTTTCTTTAGTAACATGCGGCATCTGTACGCGATCACGAAGCAGGTTGATGTAATCGTATGCATCGCGTCCGAATTCGTCTTTCTGTTCTGCTTTGCCCAGCTCGTTCATGGCTTCGGCAATGTTTAGGTAGATTTCCGGCAAGCGGAGCAGGCAGCAGTTGTAGAATTTGTTCTGAAGCTCATTCAGGTGGTCTTGATAATATTTACGCAGACCGATACCATAGTAACCCATGTCTCTCCAACGAAAGTGCTGACCACCACCCATGTCTTTCGGTTGTTCGCGCCCTCCTTTGTAGATTTCGGCCTTGCGTCCCCAGAATTTGTCGCCGGTCACGATGAGTGTTTCGTACAGACGAGGGTCGCGGGTCATTTCGAAATCTTCGGTGAAAAACGGATTAGCTCGGTGTATGGGGTTATCCCAGCTGAAGTTACTACCGTCTTTCATGGGGAACATATCACAGTACCACATAGTTGGTAAACCTGCACCGTAACATGTTTGGGTAACATTATAAGAATTCAAATTCCATTTGTTAAAACGGTGACTGCTAATCAAAGTCTCATGGTTATAGCGGTCGAAGTAACCGGAGCGGAAGCTCTCGCGTGGGTTGCCGTTGTCCACTAGTTTGTAGACATTACCATTTTTAGCATTTTCGCGCAAGAATGCCAATCCGGCCTCCAGTGCATCCTTCCAGCGGCTTTGCTGATAGTCACCCCACCACACATATTGCTTCTGTGCAGCTTCACCGTCTTTGTAAGGTTTGTCGCTGTTGAAAAGCGGACTCGCAGCAAATGTAAGGAAGCGCGATTTTAAGCCTAACGCACCAGCCTTTGTCATACGACCGTCATCGTTGGCTTCTACGTCCCAAGGCAATTTGCTGGCAGCTGCATCAATCAGGGCACTGATTTTCTCTACAGCTTCAGCGATGGTCATACGGGTCATCTTCATATCGTCTGAAGGCTTATAGGCATGGTCAATCCACGGCATACCACCCAAGTTGCGGAAAATGTCCACGTTGTGATAAGCAATAATCATTTCAGCTTCTCCTTTGCGACGGGTCTTTTCTTCCTCAGTCATGTCAGGCACACGGTCTACATTTTCCAAAAAAATGTAGCCCTGACGAAGTCCATACAACGCAGAGAATTTACCGTCGGCACGGCCGTAGTCCATACGCCATGCTCCAGCATCAGCACTTGCTGCTGTCATCTGTCCAGTGTGATATTGCGTACCTTTATTTTTGTTACTTGTTCCCAAGTCGGTGATGGCTTCTAGCAAGTGCCATGAAAGACGTCCGTTGATGGGAGTATGATCAGGCAGAGAGTGATATACTTGTGCTAATTGCTGTTCGGCATAGATTTTATTTCCGAAAACGGAATCCATGTTCATTTCATCGCTTAACGGCTTTTCCAAAAAAGCGTTTCCGAACTTGATATCATCGCATCCCGCTCCCACACACAGTAGTGAAGCCAAAGCGAGACCTTTTATTATATGTTTCATATTCTACAAGGTTTAGAAAGTAATGTTTACACCTAAGTTATAAATACGGGTCACCGGATACTTGGTGTTCAGCCAACCGATTACAAATTCCGGATCCATCAGGTCGAACGGACTGAAGCAAAGAAGGTTGTATCCAGTCAGTTTGACACCCAGTTGAGAGATACCCAATTTTTTCAATGTCTTACGGGCTTTGAAGTTGTAGCCAACTGATACGTCTTTCAGTTTGATGTACGAACCGTCCACAATCCACATATCTGAATTGTATGCGTTGTATTCTCCACTGATCTTTGAAAAACGTGGGTACTTGGCTGTAGATGCTGTTTCTGGTGTCCAGCGTCCGTCTACCTGATATTGCATCAAACCTCGGCTTTCGCCCATGAACGGCTTGCGGAACATGTCGGCCAGTGCGATTGAACGTTCGGCAGCACCGGTCCAGCTCATCGAGATGAAGAAGCCTTTATAGTCGGCATTGACGTTTAGACCAAAAGTGTAGTTCGGACGGGTCGGGAAACCTACCTGGCATTGGTCATCGGGGTCTATTACACCATCGTTGTTCAAGTCCTTGTATTTCAAGTCACCCGGATATACGGGAACCAACGGCTTGGCCAGACCTTCCTTCAAGTCGCCTCCACCCTGACCGTCGATGAAGTCCTCGGATGTATAGAAGCGGTCTACTACGTAACCGAACTGTGCACCAACTTCACGACCGGTACGCCACAGGTAGGGTTCGTTCGGTTCTACTTCATCCTGGTAGACAATTTTATTTTTGGCATACGACATGTTGGCGTTGATGTTGTAGTGGAAGTCATCGCCGATACGGTCGTCCCAGGTAATTTCCAATTCATAACCTTGGTTCTTCACTTTACCCATGTTGACTACAGGCAACAGACTGGAGCTAAGAGCTGTCAGCGAAGGAATGGTTTTACGGGAGATCAAGATGTCTTTTCGGTCTTCGCGGAAATATTCGGCTGTTACTTTCAGACGGTTACCCAAGAAGTTCATATCCACACCATAGTTCTGCTTCAAAGCTGTTTCCCATGTTACGTCCTTGTTACCCAGGCGTTGTTCTACAGCACCTTTCCACCAGGAGTTGTTTTCGTAACCGAAGTTGTAGCCCCATTTCTCTTCTTTCCAGCTACCGCCTTCGTTGGCTTGCAAATTCACTTTATAGCTGTCGGGCAAGTACAGGTAACGGTTACTGCTCATATTGTCGTTACCTACCAGACCCATACTACCACGTACTTTCAAGAAGTCGAATACTTGTTGGTTCTTCATAAAGGGCTCTTCAGTTACTACCCATCCCAAAGATATAGCGGGGAAAGTACCGAATCGTTTGTCCGGAGCAAAGTTCTCGGAACCGTTGTAACCGATGTTGAATTCGGCAAGGTAACGTGATTTGTAATCGTATGTAACACGACCTACCAGACCAACATAGGCTGTAGGCAGGTAAGGCAATTGAGACGGATAGTATTTCTTACTTTGGTTGTACAGCAACAAGGCGCTGACATTGTGTGAACCAAATTTGCGTGCGTAGCGGATGCTGGCTTCCATATACCAGTTACGGCTACGGCCGGTGCTTTCGCTATAACCAGCCTTGGAGTTAGCTCCACTGATACGGTATACTATGTTGTCGTTGAAATTAGGATCACCCGGGAGCAAACCGGAACCGTTTACCTCTCCTTCGTAATAAGGAGTCCAGATTTCGATCTGTTGGGCAGATCTAGTCCGGTTCTTTGTAAAAGTATATCCGGTATTATAAGCAGCTTTCACTTCGACTGACAGTCCTTTAGTTAACATATCCAATTTTTGTACCAGATGCATGTCTAGATTCATAGTATTATTCAGCACATTGCTACCACCACGACCGTAGATGTCGGTGAAGGGGTCAACGTATAGAATTTTTTCAAAGCGGGCAGCCGTAGTCATCGGATGTCCGTCTACCAGGCCCGGACTGGCAAAAGGCTGAGAGATAGAGAGGTTTTCCCAAAAACGGCTGCTGGCCGGTTGCTGACGGTCGCCTACTACACCACCGATACCCAGTTTCAAGGTCGTAGATTTGCTAATCTCGTAGTCCAGGTTGGTACGGTAGTTGTAACGACTGTATTTATAGCCATAACCTTGACCGAAGTCTTTCATCAAACCGTCCTGATAAAGGTAACCTACAGAAATAAAGTAACGCATGCGTTCTGTACCTCCGGAAATGTTTAAGTTATGTTGCGTTTGTACGGCAGCGTCTTTCACCATGTAGTCGTACCAGTCCATATTCGGGTAAAGAATGGGTTGGTCGCCGAGACGGAAACGTTCCAAAGCGTAAGCATCGAATATATCTTTAGTTGCTCCGTCATTGCGCTCGCGTTCGTTGAACATCATTGCGTATGTATACGAATCGGCCAAGTCTACCCAGTTGGCAATTTGTTGAACACCTACCGAAGAACTGAGAGAAATCTTAGTCTTGCCTTCAGTACCACGACGGGTTGTTACTAGAATAACACCGTTAGCACCACGTACACCGAATACAGCAGTAGCAGAAGCATCCTTCAATACAGAAATGCTTTCGATTTCGTTCGGGTCCATCTGGAAGAAGGAACGTTCTACACCGTCCACCAGGATCAGCGGAGACGCACCACTTTCAGTCAATGAACCGACACCACGAACGAAGATCTTCGGATCTTCAGCACCTGGCTGTCCGGAACCTTGTACAGAAGACAAACCGGTGATTTTACCGGCAAGTGAGTTAGCAACACTGGCATTAGGCGAAACCAACAGTTCGTCAGTCTTTACTGAAGAAATGGCACCGGTCAGTGTCTCTTTCTTCTGCACGCCGTAGGCTACGACTGTTACTTCGGCCAACTCGTTGAATTGTTCTTGCAATACAACTTTTACTTGTTTTTTCCCATTCAGGGGAATCTCCTGGGTTTCGTAACCGATAAACGAAACTACCAGAATTGCGTTTTTCACGTCGGGCACAGAGAGGCGGAAGTTTCCATCTATATCCGTGATGGCTCCTCCACCCGCGTTCTTCACTTGAACCGTTGCCCCGATTACAGGCTCGTTTGATGCGTCTTTCACTTCACCCGTTACCACAGCTTGCTGTGCGAACGAAATCAGGAAAGAACACATCATAAACATCAACGCCCAAAGGCGTTTGCTGTTTTGTTTTAGTTCATTCATGTTGTTAAAATTAAGATTAGATGGTTGAAAAATTGTTTTACGATGCGAAAGTATATCTTCAATCTCATAAAAATGTGTAAAAACGTACAAAACAAGAACCCATTTCGTCCAAAGCTGCTATAAAACGTCTGTACAGGCCTTCTGACGCATGTATTCTACCTGTTGGGTCTTATCGAACATCCAGTTTCAGGTGTACGGAAGTTCCTTCGGAAAGCCATACAGTGACGCGGGTTTTACCATCGGTAGGTTCCAAAATGGCCGTTTGATGTGTACCTGTTTTCTGCTTCCATTGTCCGTCGAGCACTAAGGTTGCGCAGGTGGCAGTGGACCGCCAACGGTATGTTTTGTCGGGAACGGGACGAAGGTCGGGACAGCACAAAACAAGGTCGAGTTCTTGTCCGGAAGCGTCGCAACGTTCCATCGCCAACAGGGCAGTGTCGGCCGAACGAAGTTTGCCGTAAGTCAGGTTGTCGGATGGGGCAAACAAGGCATAGGCTACAGTACCCGTCGGGCGATGTTGGAGCACATGCAACGAGTCTTCCTGTGCCAGTATGCGGAACAGGTCTTTATCGATGCGGCGTGCAGTCTGTTTCAGCCCTTCGGCTGTTGTGCCCGGTATTACATAAAAGGCATACCGTTTGTTTTGAGGTTTCACGCCATGGTCGATGAAAGCCTTTGCGGCTAATACGTTGCGGAATATGTTTGCTTCCAGACCTTTCAACGAGGGAGTAGACTGCATGTTATAGATCACTTCTACAGCTTCGTTTGCGGCAGGCAGATAGTAGCCGGTTCCGGCAGGAGTAAGCAGATAGTGCTTGCGGTTGGCGGCCAGGCGCAGGGTGTCTCCCTGGGCAGGTTCTGTGCCGTCTACCATAAACGGCAGATCGCCTTTGCCGATGTGTTGGAACAGGTTGGTGGCAGTCTGCCAGGTGTCGGGGTAATCGCCTACGGCGGAAATACCTGTACCGAGGCTTACCAATATACCGTCGAATGCGAATACAGATTTACAGAAAGTCAGGTTGGTGGGGGTGTAACGACGGTTTCCCCACGAATCTCCCTGGTCGAAGGCGGCGGCGAACATGCCGCAGTCGCCCCACGAAAGGGCGCCCGAGAAGTTGGTTGTCAGGGTATACTGGTCGAAGCGGTCGGTGTCATTCCCATTGGGAAGAAGGTCTTTCCATGTAGGATAGTGGACGGTGGTACTGCCGCAAGGCATGTTCCAGTCCCATCCGGCTGCCAGTTGTGACGGGTCGGAGGGGTAACCCGATCGGGCTAGGTTGCCTTCGTAGACGATTTCCAGGGTACCATGCGACTGATAGCGTCCGAAACGATTCTGACGGGAGTAAAGCTCACCGCCCCAGAAGTGGGTAGTAGGGCAACGCATGGTTGCCACCCAGTCGCCGTAGCGATAGACTCCAGCGGGGCTGTAGTTGAACGAGTAGAAGCCGTCGAGATTGCAGACTCCGGCCTCTTTGTACTTGTCGGTCTTGAAGAAGTAGTTGTAGCAGGCGGCAAGTTCGTGGTCGATGCCTGTCCCCAGAATGTCGCCTCCGATGGCGATGAGCTCGTCGAACAAAGCTTGGGTGAAGCTGACTTGTGTGCCTGTATAAGGATGGCGTCCGCCCAAAGACGCGGCAAAGTGGCGGTTGGCATCCGATGTAGAGCGGGTTGCCATGAGGTAGGTAGCGACTACGGCCTGAGCCACATGATTGTATGCTGTTTCCGTAATGCGATATGTGGTACCTTTCAGGCGGCCGATGTATTGCACCCATGTGCGGTAGGAGTACATGTAGCCGTTGTAGTGGGTATTGTGGTGGAAGCCTGTTCCGTCAGGTTTCAGAACATCGCCTCCGCCCGGAACGTATTGTGCGCAGCCTGATAGGAAATGCGAGAAGGCTTTGAGGTCGGCTACTGCTTGCTGATTGTCGGGATTGTGGATGGCGCATACGAAGAGATGTTGCAATACGTTGTACAGGTAGTCCGAGTTAATCTGTCGTCTCAGCTCGCTGTCTGTCAGGTAGGTACGGTCAAACTCTATCAGTTCCTTGACTCCCGCAATGAGGCGTGTGCGGCGCAGTGAGTCGCATGCGGATAGGGCGCTGAGCAGATCGGCGGGTAGTTGGCGTACGCTGCCATAAGCGCTGTAGACAAGTTTCGGCATCCGTTGGATGACGGAATCTTTGCTTAAATAGTCCAGATAAGCGTCCAAATGCTCCGCAGCTCCGGATTTGCCACTCAGCTTGGCATATGCCAGTGCGCGTACGGTGGCAGCTATATGAGGGCTTTGTTCCCGGGTGATTGTGGGCAATGAGGCAGGCAGCTCTTCGCTTAGGGCGGCTTCTACTTCGGCCGCAGTGGCTTTGGGTTGTGCCAGCGGATAGGCTGCACGCAGTTTGTTCAGGTCGTTCAGTTCTGTCGGGGTAGGGTTTTGTGCTATCGTTTGCCCTACCGACAGTATCAGACTACATAGTAAAATTAACGTTTTCATCATATTGATTTTTAGAGTTTCCTGTTTTACTTGTTTCTTTCTGGGACATAGTGTCCGTTGTATGGCTGTTTCAGTTGATGTATCTCCATCCATTCTTTTAATAATTGGCGATGTGCTTCGAGTACTTCTGCATAACGTTTCTCGATGGCGAGATTACGCATTTCGCCACGGTCGGCATGCATGTCGTAAAGTTGTTCGCGGTAACGTCCTTTATCGTAGAGTACATATTTGTAGTGTGGAGTCCGGAGTGCCCATCCGCGAGTGCCTCCACCTTTGTCAAAAGTCGTTTCGGTCACTATATAGGGCTGATGAGGCGCCTGGTTGTCGGCCTGTTCGGCCAAATGTTTAAATGAAACGCCATGCAGTCCTTTCGGTTCGTCTGTTCCGGCCCATTGGCAAACGGCAGAGAAGAAGTCGGTTCCGTTGTTGACCAGTTGTTCTGATACTTTTCCGGCATTCTTCTTGGCGGGTAGGGTGACGATGAGGGGTACGTTGATTACCTCTTCGTACAACGCTGACTTCTGATTCCAGCGGTGTGCTCCCATACCGTCGCCGTGGTCGCTGGTGAAAATAACAACGGTGTTTTCCCATAAGTCTTGTGCGTCCAGTTCATTGATGATTTTACCGATTTCCGTATCTACCTTTTCGACTAACCGGAAATAACAGGAACGGTAGCGGCGCCAATCGTCGGGGGTAAAGTCGGCTGTGGGATAGGCTGAATAATTCATCCGTTTTTCGTAGCTGATGACGTCGGCATCGTAGGGCTGACGTTCGAAGTTGAGCGGGAGCCCCGGCCATTCTTCTTCCGGCAGGGAGGGCAGATTGCCATGTGGCAGGTTTTGACTGCGGGCAAATTCGCAGATGTTGTGTGGATTGTCAAAGCTGGCCACGAGAAAGAATGGGCGGTTATGCTTTTGTCGCAGAAAGTTTACACAGGCTTCGGCCAGACCGTTGTCGCGGAACGGATGAATGGTGGTAAAACCAAATTCGCCATCGGGCATGGCGGCTGTGTGCACGTGCCACTTGCCAGCATAAGCGCAATCGTATCCGGCGGCAGACAAGAGATGCCCCAATGTCCGGTTGTGCAGGGAGTCGGGCAGTGGGACATTGTTTTTGTCCATACCTATTTCGTAGGGAGAATATCCGGTGAACATGGCTGCACGGGAGGGACCGCTTAGCGGGGCCGCGCAATAGGCATTGCGGAACAGGACGCCTGCTGCTGCCAGTCGGTCCATGTTGGGTGTGTGAATATCACTGTTGCCGGCACAACTCATTGCCGTAGCCGATTGTTGGTCGGTAATAATGAAGAGGATATTGGGTCGCTGTTGTGCCCAGGAGGCCAGTGGAAGGCCGGCCAATATCCATGTGAGTGCCCGTGTCGGACGGATAGATTTAGGTTTGTTCATAGGTTCTTGTCTATTATGAAATCTGGTGTCGAAGTCTTGTGTTTCAGAGGTACTTCTTATGCGTTTCTGGAATGCAAGTGTGGCTCACGAGCCGTGCAAGTGTCGCTCG
>ENA-ORSS01000313-ORSS01000313.1-human-gut-metagenome-genome-assembly--contig:-NODE-313-length-60910-cov-7.826637_pt1 | contig 60910 bp, 55 predicted proteins | sample MGYA00241899_ERZ509162 | MGnify/ENA primary metagenome ERZ509162 (study PRJEB26280, sample SAMEA2338641) | human gut metagenome | biome: human gut; feature: human-associated habitat; material: faeces... | reverse complement strand
GGGGGGGGGAGCCGTACCGGCTTTGCACCCTGTAAAATCAACGCCCCGCCGACAGGCGACTACAATCTTGACCTAAAAAGGTCTTTTGCATCCTTTTCCTCGCAGAAAAGCTCCCGTCGCCGCCGGCAAAATGAGACCCAATATGATTTACAAAATATACAAATAAGCAAGACGACTAAGGGACAGACCGGACGGCATATAGTGGAGGGTATGGCGAAAGGGGGAAAGCGCGATGCCGCTGCAAAAATCGCTGAAAAAGGCCGGGGAAACGCTGCGGGAAGCGGCAGCCGACCTGCTGCCGCCGATGCGGGTGGAGCTGCTTTCCGACCGGGAGGCCGTGGTGGATGGCTGCCGGGGTATTCTGGAGTACAACGAATGCTGTATCCGGCTGTGTACCGGGCCGCTGACGGTGCGCTTTACCGGGGAGGGGCTGACGATGCGGAACTTCGGCAGCCTGGGCGCGGTGGTGGAGGGGAAAATTAAATCGGTGGACTTTGGGTAGGATGGCAAAAGCCAGGGGCTTGGTGCGTAGGGCGGGCCGCAGGCCAAACCGTCCGGAGGACGGTTTCAGCGGGCGAAGCCCGCTGGCCCCGGCTACGCCGGGGCGGCCTGCGGCCCGCCCCTCCCCTTGCGGAAACTCCGCCTTTATACCAAATACAATCCGTATAATTCAATCAAATTTATACTCTTTTCGACAGATCTCCCGCCCTCTGCCATTCGGCGGACCAGCATCTCTTGCCAAAAGTCCGCATCCATCGGGCCAAGTCCATGCAAGGGGCTAGCTTGGGAAACGGCCGCTCGCCCACTCCTCCACAGGCTTTGTGCCAGGCCAAGGAATCGGGGCGCAGCCCCCTCCGGCCTTTCTTATACATACTGTATTTTATTATCAAATTATACATCTATTCGACGGAATCCCCCATGGCTTTGCGATTACAAATGCCGTGTATCATTTTTGCCGCATCAAAACTCCGCAGAACAATCCAGTGAAAGAAAATCAAAAATAACATCGTCAACGATGGTTTACGCTTGGAAGAAGAGAGGACACCCCACAGTGGGGCGGGCTTACCCCTTAGGTTCATCTAAAGCAGGCCTTTACGACACATCGAGAGACACTAACTTACCCTCTTTGCCGCACTTCCCCCTACGACCTTTCCGCCGTCCACAAACCCCTTATCAAGATAAAATGCCGTTTCCTGTTATTCTGCGGCGGCCTTCACCACATCCTCCGCCAGCCGCTTTATGTCGTCCAGCGTCTGTAATTCCCCGGCACGGCGGCGCAGCTGGGCCGCCCCCCGCACCCCACTGATGTACCATCCACAGTGCTTGCGGGCCTCATGGCTGGCCACCCGCTCGCCCTTGTATTGCACGGCCAGGGTCATCTGCTCCACCATCAGCTCCATGCGTTTTCCCAGCGGAGGGGTCGGCTCATATGCCCCGGTTTGCAGGTACTGCTGCACCTGCCGGAACAGCCACGGGGCCCCCAGGGCGCCCCGGCCGATCATGATGAGATCGCAGCCGGTGGTTTCGTACAGGGCCTTGGCGGTTTCGGGGCTCACCACATCGCCGTTGCCAATGACCGGGATAGAAACCGCGTTTTTCACCTGGCGGATGATCTCCCAATCCACCGGGGGAGCGTACATCTGCTGCCGGGTCCTGCCATGAACCGTCACGGCATCAGCCCCGGCGGCTTCGGCCATTTGGGCAAATTCCACGGCGTTGATGTGGCTGTCATCCCAGCCCTTGCGGAACTTGACGGTGACCGGGATGCTGCTGGCCTCCTTCACCGCGCGTATAATGCTTTCGGCCCGGTCCGGCTCCAGCATCAGGGCGCTGCCGCTGCGGTTGCCGGCAATTTTGGGGGCGGGGCAGCCCATGTTGATATCCAGCCAGGCAGGGGAATACTGCTGGGCCAGCTCGGCCGCGCGCGCCATGGGCTCCGGTTCATCGCCAAAAAGCTGGATGGCGCAGGGCATTTCCAGCGGGCCTATTTCCATCAGCTCGGCGCTTTTGCGGCTGCCCTGCACCAGCCCCTTGCAGCTCACCATCTCGCCCACGCAGGCCACGGCCCCAAAGCGCATGGCCAGCTCCCGCAGGGCGCGGTCGGAGACGCCGGCCATAGGGGCCAGCATGGCATAGGGGGGCAGCTCCCATTTTCCCAGAATCATCCTGTTTTCCTCCCGGTTTGGAATGCGAACGAAAGTTCTCCAGTTTCATTGTAGCACAAGAATGGGGGGATGTAAAGCCGCGAACAAAAGTTTGTAGGAGTGCACGAAAATTCTACCATTTTTGGGGCTTGACAATGGGCAGGGTGCATAGAAAAAGCCCCCGGTGAGGGGGGCTTTGGGGTGGGTCATGGGTTATTTTTTGCGGGAGAGGACGGCCATGCCGAGGGCGGAGACAGCCATGAGGGCCACGGCCGCGGCGACCATATCATTGGCGCCGGTGGTGGGGTTCTTCTCGGGCTCGGTCTTGGGGGTCTCCTCGGTGGAGGGGACGATGATGGTGATGGTGCCGGGTTCATTTACCACATTCTCAAAGCCTGCACCGTTTTTGGCTTCTTTCTCACCAACATTGCCCCAGGTATTCCCGGACATAGTTACCTGGACACTTTCGGGGCGACTGGTTGCTTTTATAATCTCGCCACTGGCATCTCCGCTGTTGGTGGAGGTATTCTTGCTGATGGTGATGGCGGTATCCTCGCCAACCTTATTGAAGCGAATAATACGGTCGGAAACATGGGTAAAGGTGTTTCCGGTGATTACAACACTGCCGTGATCGACAGCAGCAGCACTATCATCCTGAATGGCAACAGCATTATGATCGATTTTATTAAAGGTGCTGTTAGTAACGGAAACACCATAAACAGGGTTTGTATAAACACCGTCAAAACAATTCTCAAACTTGCAGTTATCAACCGTCAAGTTCTTCAGATTATCCGTTGTAGTGGTCCAGCTGACAAAACGAATGCCCATGCCTTCAGCTTTCTCAGAGGTTGTGGTTGGATAACCAGAATTGAAGGAACAACTCTTAAAATGCAGCCCGTTAACGCTTGTTTGTGTGGCAGAAGATTCGATGTTTACAGAACTGGTAAAATTCAGACCTACAAGGTTAATATTATTCCATTCGAGGGAAACATAATAGCTCTTGTTCGTATCCACAACCTCAATATCAAGAACATAGTCATATTTAGAACCCGCATCGGTACCGTAAATTTGACCTGCGGCTGCACTCATTTTCCCGATGGTTACAGTTGCACCATCCGCTGCCTTAATGGTGACATTGTTCAGCGGACGACGATAAAAGCAGTTCGGAGTCCAGCCGGTCTGTTTCTTATAAGCAATGATTTCCTCTGCAGTATTAAACTTCTGATAATTCGCAGCAGATTCATCAAATCCGCCAACCATGTACTGGGTATTGCTGCCCGGATACTTGGTGGCACGGCCCAGCTCCAGCTGGCCGTAGGTACCAGCAGTAAGTACAATGGTGGTATTATCGATGGAGCCGTATCTGCCATCAAGGACATCCTGCACATTGGCAGGAGTGACATTCCAAACACCATTTACCGGGGCAGGGTCGCCCTCCGCCGCCATAGCGGTGACCGGCAGCATGACGGCCAGCATGAGCAGCGCCAGCACAACACTTAAAAGCTTTTTCATTTGGTATTGACCTCTCTTCTTTTTTATTTTTCTCACGGGCGGGGTTGTGTTTGCAGGGCAAACACAAAATATCCCCATGGGGATATGAGAACAGAGTAAGGTTACCACTTTTGGGCAGGGGATGTCAACCTAAATGAGAAATTTTGGGGAGGTGCACAAATTTTCCCACTAAATTTGTGCAGGGTTTTCCTCCAGCAGGGCCTGCAGGGACTGCCGCAGGGAAAGGTAGCGCTGCTGCCAGTCCTCCCCGGCGGGGATGGTGTAATTTACCCCAAACCAGCGGCAAACCCCACGGCACAGGGCTTCAGCGATCTCGCCCTGGTTTTCCACCAGCCACCGGGCATCGGCGCCATTATCGTGGAAGGCAAGCTCCGGATAGACCGAAAGCATGGGGGTGCTGTTGATCTCGTAGAAGGTGGTATTCTGGCGGACGCCGCGGGTGGCAGCCGCCGGGTAAATGGCCATGAGTTCCTCGTAGGTCATTTGGCAGGCGCGCCAGCTGATGCCGCCGGGCTGGCCATAGGCCAGGACCTCCGGGCCGCGGGCGGAGCCCTCCCTGGGGGTGGCGGAGCTGGCATTGGTGTGGATGGGGAGGTAGTAATCAGCCTGCCAGGAAATGGCTTCCGCCACACGAACACGCACGGTGGCCGCGGGCGGGGCCATTTTGACCGAAAAGCCGCAGCGGGTAAGGGCCGCGGCGGTTTTTTGCGCGATGGAGGTGGTGACATCGTGCTCGAAGAGGGTGGGATAGCCGAAGTAGGGGCCGTGGGGAGCGGGACGGCGCTCCGGGGAGAGGTAGATTTTTTTCATGGGGGGATCTCCTTTCGTGGGGTGTAAGATATTTTATGCCGGAGGGGCCGGGGGCGAAAGTCCCTCCACTAATACGGCAAAAACGGCCCTTCTTTGCAGGTGAAAGGTTAATAATTCACTTTTTTTCACGGAAAATTTACGAATGCGGGAAAATATGGGTGTGATTTGACTAAATGTTGGTTTTTGTTTACAGCAAAATGGCAGGAAAAAGGAGCCCCCGAAGGGGCTCCCGAAAGAGGGGAATGTGTTATTTTTTGCGAGTGAGGACGGCCATGCCGAGGGCGGAAACGGCCATGAGGGCCACGGCCGCGGCGACGACATCATTAGCGCCGGTGGTGGGGTTCTTCTCGGGCTCGGTCTTGGGGGTGTCCTCGGCGGGAGTGATAATGACGATGGGATGCTCCACTACGGTACCATTGATGGTAGTGGTGGAATCAATCGCACCGGTTTTTGTCATTGCCTTGTCGCGGTTGGCAATATCAAGGGTATTGCCGGAAGAGGTAATCTTGCTTTGGTCGAGATTAGCTTCGTTCCAAAGGAGATATGGCGCCTTGATATTGTTGTTGCTGATAGTCACATCAGCTTCCAAACCTTTATAGAAATGAAGTGCATTTACATTTTCTGTGCTGATCGTATTATCGGTTACGGTAATGGAGGTACCCTGGGTAAGCTGAATAGCAGAACCATAAGTATTACCCTCTTTGGTTATCCCGCACAAGTCTTTGATTGTATTGTTCTTAATCGTAGCTTCAGCGGTTTTTTGATCAATATTGATTCCACGGGCATAGTTGGAAATAATATTATTGCTGATATTGATGGTCAACGGTTCAGTTGCGCTGCCCTGCAAATGCACAGCATAAGCATCTGCCGTTCCGGTACCGTCGAAGATGTTGTTCGTGAAAGTAATATTGCCCTTGACATTGTTATAATGGTAGATTTTAATGCCTTCGAGTTTGCAATTATCAACCTTAAAGTTAATGCCCTCGAAGAATTTCTGTGTGGGATACAGACCATTGGGTGCGGTGCCCGTAATGGTCAAGTTTTCGAAAGAAATGGATGTTGTGGTTTTCTCCCCCCACCACTCATAGGGAAGTGTGATATCGGAATTTACAGTCAGGGTATCGCTGTCTCTTCCGGTCGCACCAACAAACTTGAAGTTGATGAGGTGGCGGTCATTTCCGTAATGGGATGCTCTGCGACCAAAGGTTAATAAATTTGCAAGGTTTGACTCATCATAGATTATATTTCCACAAATAGTATATGTCAGTGTAGCGTTCCCATTTTCATCGCGATTGGAAAACAGGGCATTAAACTCCTCCGCTGTAGTTCCACCCTGGCCAAAGGCATCAGATTTACAAAGGGCCTCCAGCTTTGGTTTAATTGCATTATAAGCCGCTTCAAAAGAAGCATACTTTTCATTTTCTACTCCTGTTATGCCGGAAATCATAACATAGTTTTCCTCCGCCATTGCGGTGACGGGAAGCATGACAACCAGCATGAGGAATGCCAACGCGACGCTTAAAAACTTTTTCATTAAAATAAACCTCTCTTCTTTTTTATTTTTCCCGCAGGTGGGGTTGTGTTTGCTCCGCAAACACAACAATATCCCCATGGGGATATGAATAGCAAGAATAAACTACCACTTTTGGGCAGGGGTGTCAACCTTTTTGAGAATTTTTGGTGACTCGCACAAAATGCGGGGGTGGTATTTGGCAAAAAATTCCCCCGGCAGCAAGCTACCGGGGGATTCCGCGCTTATTTTACATTTTAGCCAGGGAAACAGCGATACGGGCCGCGCAGCGGGCATTATTGAGCGCCAGCTGGACATTGGAGGCGAAGGACTCGCCTCCGGTCAACTCCTTGATGTGGGCCAGCAGGAAGGGGGTGATCTCCTTGCCGTGGATGTGCTGGGCATCGGCCAGCTCCAGGGCCTTGGTGATGATGCCCTCCATGTAATCGAAATCCATGGCGTATTCATCCGGGATGGGATTGCCGATGAGGACGCCGCCGGGCATTTCCAGCTCCAGCTTGGTCTTGATGATGCGAGCGATCTCCTCCTCGCTCTGGGCGGCGTAATCCACACCGAAGCCGCTCTTTTTGCAGAAGAAGGCGGGGAAATCGCTGGTGCCATTGCCGATGACGGGGACACCCATAGTCTCGAGGTACTCCAGCGTGCGGCCGATATCGAGGATCTGCTTGGCGCCGGCGCAGATGACAGCGACGGGGGTGCGGGCCAGCTCCTGCAGGTCGGCAGAGACATCCATGGTGACCTCACCATGGCGATGAACGCCGCCGATGCCGCCGGTGGCGAATACATGGATGCCAGCCAGAGCCGCGCACATCATGGTGGAAGCGACGGTGGTAGCACCGGTCTTACCGGTGGCGAGGTAGGTGGCAAAGTCGCGGCGGGAGACCTTGCCGACATTTTCGCCGCGGCACATCAGCTCCAGTTCTTCCGGGGAGAGACCGACTTTGATCTTGCCGCCGATGAGCGCCATAGTGGCGGGGTGAGCGCCGCAAGCCCGGATCTCTTTTTCCACCTCTGCGGCAAAGGAGAGGTTTTCCGGATAGGGCATACCGTGGCTGAGGATGGTGCTTTCCAGGGCGACAACGGGCTCGCCGTTTTTGATGGCTTCCTGCAGCTCGGGGGTAATATCAAGGTATTTTTCGAGATTCATGTCAGATGTTCCTCCTGTAATTAAAGTATTCCGTAATACGGGTTTCAAAAGGTTCATCGACTGGGGCGGACGCTCCATCGTTGAAAGCTTATTATACCCATTCCCACGGCGGAATGCAAGGGGTTTTGATGTGAAATTTGTGTGATTTTTGCGGGAAAGAACGGGAGATGGCGAGCGGGCGCAGCCCCTTTCGGCGGAGCCGAAAGCCACGCGCGGAGCGCGTGGAGCCCGCCGGAGGCGGGCGGGCTGCGCCCCGGGCCAGCGGCTGGCAGAAACCTGCGGAAATGCGATATTGACACCCGGCCCGGGGGGTCCTATTATAATAAGGTATACCAAGAGACGGGAGAGTGGAGATCCTATGTTATCCTCTGCGGCCGGGCTGCTGACCGATCAATCCTTTTTGAGCGTATTTTGCGCCGCCATGCTGACCATCGGGATCGGCTGGGGACTGCGAAAGAAAAATATCCTGAAGGCGGAAAGCCGTCCGGTACTGAATGCCCTGCTGCTGAAACTGACGGTGCCGTGCCTGGCCTTTGATGCCTTTATGACCGATTTTGCCCGCGGGGAGCTGCGGCGCAATGTGCAGATCCTGCTGATCTCCTTTGCGCTGTATCTTTCGATGATCGCGCTGTCGCAGCTTATTTTTATTAAATACGGCCGGCGGAAGGCCAACCTATATGGCATCTGCTTTGCCATAGGGCAGCAGACACTATACGCCATGCCTATTCTACGGGCTATTTACCGGGAAAATCCGTCGGAATCGATGCTTTCCGCCAGCATGGTGGCCATCGCCTTCCGGGTGATGCTGTACCTCTACGCCTTTTATTCCATCAGCGGGGTGGCGGTGACCGGTGGCAGCCTGAAGCAAAATCTGAAAAAAGCGTTCCTGACGCCGGTGATGCTGGCTATGTTCGCGGGGTTCTTCATCTGGCTGACACAGGGACTGCTTCCCTGCCCCGGCGGCATACCGCTGCTGCGGCTGGACCTGCGATTCCCGGCACTGTACGCGGTGGTACCGCAGATGGCCACCCTGGTGAACCCCCTGGCGATGCTGCTGATCGGCTCGACACTGGGAGAGTCCCGGCTGGGCGACGCGCTGCGGGACAGCAAGGCGTGGTTCATCGCTTTCCTGCGGATGTTTATCGCCCCGCTGTATACCCTGGCGGTGCTGTGCCTGCTCCAGCAGATCGGATGGACCCACTTTACCGAGGTGACGCTGATGACGGTGGTGATGTGCTTTGCTGCGCCGCTTTCTGCGGTGCTGTGCACCTTCTTCATCACCTACCAGGAGGAAGCGGATATGGCCGCACGGGTGTGTCTGGTTTCCACGCTGTTCTGTGTCCTATCCACGCCGCTCTTCTACTGCCTGGTGAAGGCCGCAGTAGCCAGCGGAGCGTTTCCTATATAATATAGGTAAGAAAACGCGCGAAAGCCCTCCAAACAGAGGGGGGCAACGGAAGGTTGCTAAAAATCCATGAGGGGTTGGTCGACAGCGCCCCCATTCCATGATACTCTTGCGGTACAAAACATGAAAGGCGGATGCTGAAATGACACTGGGTGAACGGATCGCTTATTACAGGGGGAAGCTGGGGCTTTCCCAGGGGGAGCTGGCGGAGCAGCTGGGCGTGAGCCGTCAGGCCGTAAGCAAATGGGAGACCGATGCCGGACTGCCGGATTTGGAGCGGCTGATCGCGCTTTCCCGGCTGTACCATATCACACTGGATGAACTGGTAAAGGGAGAGTCCCCGGAGGAAACGGCCGAAGCCCCGGAGGAAGTACCGGTGGATGCGATCATCGCAAAGCCAGCAGCCCCCAGTGGACAGAAAACCATTGGGTATATCCTGCTGGGGGTGGGGCTGCTGTGTGCGGTGCTGGCGATGTTTTTGAACTGGGCGCTGCTGATCCCGGCGGGCTACCTGCTGATTTGCGCGGTGCTGTGCCTGACGCTGCGGCGGTATGCCGGGCGGATCATTATAGGCGGGACGCTGCTGGCAATCCTGCTGCCCGCGCAGCGCTGGTTTGGCGGTGTAAGCCTGGGGAGCGTGATCAACCCGATCGCCTACCAGTCGGAATTTTACGGCATTGGGGTGTGGGTGACCTGGGGGCTGTGGGCGGTGCTGGTGCTGTATGTGGTGCTGGCACTGCGGCACACCCGTTGGCAAAGATACACCCCCTTGGCACTGGGATGGACCGTCGTCCTTGGGCTGCATGGCTGGCTGGCCCCGCTGTGGCAGGTGCTGGGCGGTGCAGAAGCCGCCAACTGGTACTATCCGGTGGTCTCCGGCCTTATCAATCTGCTGGCGGTGGCTGTGGTGCTGCTGACGGTCCGGGCCATTTACCGGGCCCGACGGGAGAAAAAGAGCGCATAAATACAAAAAATGAAAAGAGCCGTTCCCAAAAGGAGCGGCTCTTTGGCTTATTTTAGGGTGGAGCTGTTATTGAGGACGCCGGCACTATACAGGAACAGCACATCGCAGCCTGTAAAATCGACAAAGCCGCCCAGCCGGCTGGAGGCGAGATACCGGATATCCACCAGCGTAACGGAGGAATAGCCCTCCACCAGCAGCGGTGCGATGCTGCTGCCAAAGGAATCCCGGAAGATCACCAGCCGGCGGCCGGAGGTGTTCTGCGGATTTTCGATGCGCAGGAGCGGCACGGAGCCGGAAAGGAACATCTCATACGGATCACGGCCCGCGGCCTTTTCCGCATCGTAGATACCGCCTTCGGTATCGGTTTCGTAATTATAGACCGCGGCGGTATCGATGGCGCCGCCGGTGAGATAGTTCATCTCCTCCGGGGCGATGGGCAGCGCGGCCTGGCCGTAGTAAACACCATAGAAGGGCTTTTCCAGCGTTTTTCTGGTGTAGCTGCCGGTAAGCTCCACGCCCATGCCACCCGCCAGCCGGGCAGCCACATCCAGGATCTTCTCCTGCCGCCAGTGGGCATCGGTGCGGTAGTAGTCCTCCAACTCCAGCAGATCGAAGATATCGATATACTGCATATAGCCGGTGCGGCTTTGCAGTTCCTCAGCAAACTGCTCGTAATCGATGGAGGGGTAGCCATTGGGCGCGGCCATAAAGTAGTTTTTATCCGGGATGAGGGACAGATACACCCGACTGCCGGCGTCCTTCAGGTAAGCTTCGTAGAGATACCGGAAGCGCTCCGCCGCATGGTCAAGGGAAGCAGTATTCATGGGGTATTCCAGCTTGGCCAGGTGATCCCCCACCCGGTACAGGCCGTTATTATCCCGCTGGCGCAGCAGCCCTGTGGCAGTAAGTGCTTTGAGCGTGCGGAATTCATCCCGCAGCGGGAACTGATCGGTGGCGTAGTCCTCAAAGCGATCGGCAAAGGTGCCGGAAAGCAGCGACTGGCCGGTGAGGGCAGGCAGCTGCGCCAGGGAGCGGCGCTCCGCATCGGAAGCGGCATCGGCGGGCTTAAAAACAGTCCAAAGGGTGAACGCCGCCAAAAATACCCCCAACACCGCAATGGTGAGAATGGTACGGGTCTTATTGTTTTCCACAGCGGCACCTCCTTAAAAGCGGAAATAGAGGAACGGATTGAATGAGCCATCCACCAGGTAGGCAGTGACGACCGCCGACAGGGCCATCAGGGCCACAGGGGCCGCGACCGCCAGCACCCGGCCGGTTTTGGGGCCTTCGGAAAGGCGATTCATCCAGCGGGTGGGATAGGGCGTAGCGCCGATGACGGCGATGATGAAGGTGACGGCATAGCTGCCGAGGTAGTAAAGCGCTTCACCGGTGGCAAGCGGCACCCCGCCTGCTCCAAACATGCGGCCCAGGTGGGCGGCGGCTTCCGAAAGGCCGGCGCTATCGAAGATGACAAAGCTGACCGCGACCAGCAGCAGGGTATAAAGATGGCTGAGGACGGGGAGCCTTTGCAGGGGCTTTAAGAGGAAAACTTTTTCCAGGATGAGGAACACAGCGAAGAACAGGCCCCACAGGACAAAGTTCCAATCGGCGCCATGCCAAAGACCGGTCAGCATCCATACCACGAGGATATTGAGGTAGCGGCGGGCCGGGGCCACCCGGTTGCCGCCCATGGGGATATAGACATAATCCCGGAACCAGGAGCCAAGGCTCATGTGCCAGCGCCGCCAAAATTCGGTGACGCTGCGGGAGATATAGGGATAATTGAAGTTTTCGGCAAAGGTGAAGCCGAAAATTTTCCCCAGGCCGATGGCCATATCGCTGTAACCGGAAAAATCGAAATAGATGTGCAGCATATAGGCCGCGGCGTACATCCAGCTGTACAGCACCGAGGGCTGGGTGGTAGCCTTATACACCGTGATAAGCTGATAAAGCACATTGGCGATGAGGACCTTTTTACCCAGGCCCAGCACAAAGCGCTGCGCGCCTGCGGCGACCATGGCCGGGGTGGAGCGGCGTTCCTTAAGCTGGGGTTCGATATCGGCATAGCGGACGATGGGCCCCGCGATGAGCTGCGGGAACATGGCGATATAGGTGCCGAGGTCGATGAGATTGCGCTGGGCGGCCACGGTGCCCCGGTGGACATCCACCACATAACTGAGGATCTGGAAGGTGTAGAAGCTGATGCCAATGGGCAGCGCCACCCGCAGAAGCGGCACCGAAAGGCCGGTCACGGCATTGAAGCTGCGGATGAAGAAATCGGCGTACTTGCAGTAGCCCAAAAGCAGCAGGCTGAAAAGGACCGAGGCGGTCAAAAAGAGCTTTGACCGCCGGGGATTGCTGATACGATATTTTTCTACCAGCCGCCCAAAGAAATAGCCCTGCAGAATGGATACGACCATGAATAGGACATATTTCGGCTCGCCCCACGCATAGAACACAAGGGAAAAGAGGAGCAGAACGGCATTTTTTGCCCGGCGCGGCGCCAAAAAGTAGCACAGCAGCGTGAGCGGCAGAAAGTAGTAGAGAAACGGGATGCTTGAAAACAGCATAAGCTGATCCCCCCGAAACGATTACTGGATGGCTTCGTCAAAATCGATGACGGCGGCGGGATAGGAAGCGGTGAGGGTATCACGGAAGCTGTTGATGAGCTCCTCATCACCGTACATGGCAACAACCACCTCATTTATGGTGATGACAACCAGCTTATCGGGGAATCCGCACATCCACTGGCGGGACTGGATGCTGTCACGCAGGGACTGGGCCAGGGTCTTGGCATCGGCTGCATTTTTTACATGGTAGGCGCCGCAGGTGAAGGTGTTCATATTCATCATGTGGGAAATGGAGGCGGCGCTGTCAATGAGGTCGACGCTGCCGGCTGGGAAAGACAGCATATAATCCAGATTATCGGTATCGGAAATATCGAATTTGCCGGGCTTGTCATCCACGGGGCTGCCGTTATCGCCGCCGGCGGCCGGGAATTTATCCTCCTCGGGCAGGCTGCTCCAGGTCTTGCTGAGAACCTCCAGCGGATCGGTGACGGCCGCGTCATTGCCGCCGTTATTGCCGGAATTGTTGCCGCAAGCGGCGAAGGCCAGCACCATTATGGCTGCCAGCAGAATGGAAATGATCTTTTTCATGCTACAATTTCTCCTTCTTTTATAAAGCTTTTTGTATCATCCAGACGCCCTGCTCATTTTGAGAAAGGGTCATTGTCTGTGCATTGAGGGTAAGGCGGTAGGTTTCCCCCGCCGTGGGCTGCGGAATGGCCCAAAGAACGGTACAGGCCCCGCGGCCCTGTTTGGTGCCGCTCCAGGCGGAAACGGCATCTCCCTGGGTGATCCGCAATTCGCCATCGTCTGTGGAAAGCTGCCATTCCCCGCGGCCGGAAAGGGTCAGGGGGACTTCCAGGCTGCCAAGGGTATAGAGCGCGGGCTCCGCGGCGGTGCGTGGGACGGCTTCCGTTATGGCCGGCACCGGCTGGCTGCCGATGATGGTATTCCCCACCGAAAGGCGGAGCGTGCCGGACTGCTGCCACAGCACCGAGATGCCAAATACCAGCAGCAGGGCAGCCGCTATGGCGCCCCAGCGGCCAAAGGCCGGACGGCGAGGAACGGGCGGTACTGTTATAGCATCCTGCAGCAGGTCGTCATCAATGGCAGTGACAGCGGATGCCAGTGCTTCATGCTTCATTTGGTCCATCCCTCGCTTTCAAGATATTTTGCCAAACGGGTGCGGGTACGCAGCAGCATGGATTTGACACGGCTTTCGGAAAATCCAAAGTGGTCGGCGACCTGCGCGACTGGGCAGCACATGAAATATCGCCGCAGGAACACCCGGCGGGCCTCCTCGCTTTCGGTGCGCAAAAATTCGCTGAGAAGGTGGGAAAACGCAGCGGCTTCGGCCTCATCCTGCGGCTCGCTGCCGGATGGCAGGCATTCCGCCAATTCCTCCAGCGAAAGGGCCGCTTCTCCCCCGCCCCGTTTTTCGGCCGCGCGGGCTTTATAGCGGTTCAGGGCCAGATTGCGGGCAATGCGCCCGAGAAACGCCGCGAAAAACCGCGGGCGCTGCGGCGGGATGGCATTCCAGGTACGCAGGTAGGTGTCATTGACATTTTCCTCGCTGTCTTCCCGGTTCATCAGAATATTCATGGAGAGCCGCATACAGTATGCCCCGTATTTACGGGAAGTTTCATCGATGGCCTGCGGGCTGCGCTGCCAGTAAAGCTCGATGATCTTTTCGTCCTCCATCGGGCACTCCTTTCCCGCTCCCGGATCGGTGCCCTCACCCATATAGACAACAAGTGAGAAGGTTTGGTTGCGCCGGAGAGCAAATTTTTTTTGAAAAATCTGAAATTGATCTTTGGGCGAGAATACCCGCAGGAGTCATGGGGCTGCTGCGGGTTTCTTTATGGGGTATATTGTGCCCGGTTTTACGGGAGAAGTTCCAGGCTGCCGCCATCTTCTACGGTGTGGCCTTCCAGCAGCAGGAGCTTCTCCGCCAGCAGGCGGGAGAAACCACCAATGATCGCAGCCGTGGCGATGATGTCCTCCACCCGATCGGTATCCAGCACGGACGGCTCCTCGTCCTCATGCTTGAGAATGGTAGCGCAGGCGGCGCGCACCTCCCGGGTGAAATAAACGGCGGCCAGGCTGTGACGCCCGATGTACTCGGTGTAGATGGGACGCAGTTCCTCCTCGGTGAGCTCCGACGGGATGAGCCGCTGCACCAGTGAGATACCGAGGCCCTGCTTGAGGGTGCAAATCATAATGAGGTAGGCCAGGTGCAGTCGGTAATAGCGCTTTTTGACGGGGCCGGGCATGGCGCGCGTGCGCACATAGTTATTGATGGCAGCGGCGGTGACAGCCTCCTCCTCCTTGAGCTCAGGGGGAAGATAATCAAGATAGCCGCGCAGCAGGGTAACGACCTGCTCCATATACAGTCCGATATCCGGGATCTCCTCCCAAGCGGGAAGATGATAGCGGTTGAGGTAGCGGTCCCAGCGACGCAGCTTGCCCGCTACCAGATCTTTATCAAAGTTCACGGCAGCACACCTCTCTTTGGGTGATATTATACCACATAGGAAAGGTGCCCGCAAGAATTTGTGATGAATATTACAGCTTGACATGATTATAAAAATGTTGTAATCTAATGAAGCACATTAGATGAAAGAGGGTTTTACATCTTGTACGAAATCTTTACCGATACTGCCGCCAATTTAGATTGCTCCCTGCTGGAGGAACTGGGGGTAGGATTGATCCCCTTTTCCTTCTATTATAATGGGGAGGAGCACCGGGTGACCAGCCTGGAGCAATTTGATGGGCACGCCTACTATGATATGATTCGGGCCGGAACCGATGTGACCACCTCGCTGGTGGAGCCGCAGCGGTATATTGACGGTTTTACCCCGCTGCTGCGGGAGGGACGGGATATTCTGTTTGTGGGGATGTCCAGCGGCATCAGCGGCAGCTATGCTTCCGCCGAGGTGGCCGCCGCCACACTGCGGGAGGAATTCCCGGAACGGAAAATACGGCTGGTGGATACCCTTTCGGCTTCGCTGGGAGAGGGGCTGCAGGTGCTGAAGGCGGTGGAATACCGTGCCGAAGGGGTGGATATCGATACCGCCGCCGACCGGCTGCTGGAAGGCCGCCCTAATATGTGCCAGGGCTTTACCGTGGATAACCTGAAATACCTAAAAAAAGGCGGGCGCATCAGCAACCTGAAGGCTGCCGTGGGCACCGTTTTGCAGATAAAGCCGTTGCTGAAGGGGGACCCGGAGGGGAAGATCGTATGCTTTGCGCAGGTGCGGGGTCGGAAGAAATCCATTGAACTGATGGCAGAGCAATATGACCGCTATGTGGAACACGCCGAATGCGAAACCATCGGCATTGCACACGGCGACTGCCCCGAGGACGCGGAAGCGCTGATTGCACTGCTGAACCGCAACCACCCGCCGAAGAACATCATCAATGCCTGCTACGAGCCGATGACCGGCGCCCATGTAGGGCCCGGCGCTTTGGCGCTGTTCTTCTACGGAAAAAAGGAATTCCGGCAGGCGACGAAATAAGATATTCGGAGGAAAAGCATATAATTCTGATATGACGAATAATATTTCGTCATTGCCGAATAACAATCATTGCCCCCGTCACATGCGGGGGCTATAATTATCTGTACCATTATTCTGTAATGAGATGATCGCATCTTATTAAATTATAAAATTATAATTTTGTATTGCAAAATTATTGCGGATATTTTATAGTTAGGATAAGAGATAGCCCACAAGGAGAGCAACTATATGACCACCCCCGCCAAACAACTGAAAAAGGATCGTTCCACAGGCGGCGCTGCCCGGCTGTGGGCCTTGGCCGCCCTGCTGCTGGCGGTCTTTTGGGGGTCCTTCTTTTTGGGGCGGTATGGGGTATCCCTTACACTGGGGCAGTTCCTGGGGCTGATGGCCGAGGGACTGCAGCGGGTGCTGACCGCCCTGGTAAACTGGGTAGGTAAGCCTTTTGGCTTTGCCGCCGAGCGGCTGTTTGCCGTGCCTGTGACCTGGCCCTCCGTAATGGAGACCATCGTGCTGAATATCCGGATGCCCCGCATTATTATGGCCTGTCTGGTGGGCTGCTGCCTGGCTTCCGCCGGTGCATGCTACCAGGGCGTTTTCCAGAACCCGATGGCGGCCCCCGATCTGCTGGGTGCTTCCACCGGTGCCTGCTTTGGCGCGGCACTGGCCATTCTGCATGGGCGTTCCTCCGCTATGATCACCCTGTACGCTTTCTTTTTCAGCCTGCTGACGGTGCTGCTGGTCTTTGTGATCGGTCAGCGCGCGCCGGGGCAGAAAACTGTTAACTTGATTTTGGCCGGTATTATGGTCAGCTCGCTCTTTTCGGCAGGGACTTCCTACATCAAGCTGGTGGCGGACCCCGGCAGTAAGCTTCCGGAAATCACCTACTGGCTGATGGGCAGTCTTTCCGGCACCCGCGGGGTGGATATCCGCTTTGCAATCCTGCCGATGGCGCTGGGGCTTATCCCGCTGCTGCTGATCCGCTGGCGGCTGAACCTGCTGACCCTGGGCGAAGAAGAAGCCCGCGCGCTGGGTATCAATACCGCCCTGCTGCGGCTGATTGTAGTGGTATGCGCCACGCTGGTCACCGCCGCTTCGGTTTCGGTCAGCGGTCTGATCGGCTGGGTGGGTTTGGTCATCCCCCACCTGTGCCGCCGGTATATCGGCAATGACTACCGCAAGCTGCTCCCGGCTTCGATGCTGTTCGGGGCCACTTTCCTGCTGCTGGTGGATAACATCAGCCGGAACCTGCTGGCGGTGGAGATCCCCATCGGTATTCTGACTGCCTTTATCGGTGCACCGTTCTTTATTTACCTGATGCGCCAGAAGGGAGGCGGCGTATGAGCTACCCTGCCATAGAAGCCAAGGGCGTGCGCTTCTCCTACGGAAAAAATGAAATTCTGCATGGGATGGATTTTGCTGCCCAAAAAGGTCAGTTGATCGCGGTGCTGGGACCCAACGGCGCCGGAAAAAGTACGCTGTTCCGCTGCCTGTTGGGGCTGTACCACAGCTACCAGGGCAGCATCACCATAGAGGGCCGAGAGGTAAAAAACATGCAGCCGCGGGAGATCGCGGCCAAGGTGGCCTATATCCCGCAGACCCATACCCCTACCTTCCACTATACTGTGCTGGAGATGGTACTAATGGGCACCACACACCGGGTACGGGGCCTGCAAAGCCCCGGCGCCAAGGAAGTGGCCATAGCACGAGAAGCCCTGGCACAGGTTGGGATTGCGGACATGGAGAACCGCAGCTACGGCAGACTTTCCGGCGGCGAGCAGCAGCTGGTGCTGATTGCCCGGGCACTAGCCCAACAGACTGAGCTGCTCATCATGGACGAGCCGACCAGCAGCCTGGACTACGGCAACCAGCTGCGGGTGATGCAGCGGGTAAGGGCGTTGGCCCGGCAGGGGTATACCATCCTGCTTTCCAGCCACAATCCGCAGCAGGCACTGCTTTTTTCGGACCGCATCCTGGCGCTGCACGATGGCGTGATTTGCGCTGACGGCGCTCCGGAGAAGGTGATAACCCCTGAACTGCTGGAGACGCTTTATAGCATCAAGACCCGCCTGGCGGAAGCGGAAGAAGGACGGTTGATCGTTCCGCTGCTGAAGGAGGATGACTGATGTTTATTTGGAATGAAGATATGATCCGCTTTTTGCGGGATGCCAGCGAACACAGCGACTACCACCATTTGCTGGCGGAATACCTTGCCAAGCGATTGCCCGAAAACGCCCATGTGTGTGATGCGGGCTGTGGGTTGGGGTACCTCAGCCTGCAGCTGGCCCCCTACTGCCGACAAGTAACGGCGGTAGATGTAAGCCCGGAGGCACTGGCGGTTCTGGCCGCAAATTGCGATAAAGAAAAAATCAAGAATGTAGATATCCGCTGCGGTGAGATAGCGGAACTGCCGCCCGATGAGCCCTATGATGCCATGGTATTCTGCTTCTTTGGCACTGGGAACGAAGCGCTGCGCATCGCTAAGGAGCAGTGCTGTGGACCCGTTATCATCATCAAAAAGGGCTGGAGCGAGCATCGCTTCTCGCTGGGCAAGCAGAAGATGGGCCACGAAAGCTACGCCGACACCATGGCGCTTCTGGATGGATACGGCATCCCCCATACCGGCGAAACATTGACGCTGGAAATGGGACAGCCTTTCCGGAGTCTGGACGACGCCTGCCGGTTCTTTGAGATCTACGAGCGGAGCGGCGCTGCCGTAACCGAAGAAGCCGTGCGCGCACGGCTGACCGCCACCGGGGATGACGAATTCCCGTGGTACCTGCCACAGCCCAAGGTAATGGGCATTATCCGGTTGGACAGCAGGGATATCCCTGAGTTATAAAATCCTAAAAGAACAAACAGAAGGAGAAAAGATATGAAAAAAATGCTTAGCGTTCTGCTGGCAGCCATGATGATCGCCACCTTGGCGCTGACCGGCTGCGGACAGAACAATGATCCTACCCCGGATCCCGCGCCCGCCACCCGCACCTTTACCGATTCCCTGGGCCGCGAAGTGACCCTGCCCGCCAATCTCAACAAGATCGCCATTTCCGGTCCTTTGGCCCAGATCGTGGTATTCGCCATCGCTCCCGAAATGATGGTGGGTATTGCCAACGGCTGGGCGGATGAGGCCAAGGGGCTGATCCCCGATGAGTACTACAATCTGCCTCTGCTGGGCCAGCTGTACGGCGGCAAGGGAGAGCTGAACCTGGAAACCCTGCTGCAATCCGGTGCCGAGGTGGTTATTGATGTAGGCGAGCAGAAGGACGGCATGGCCGATGACCTGAACGCTCTGCAGGAGCAGACCGGGATTCCTTTCGTTCACATTGACTGCTACACCGGCAGCATGGGGGATACCTACCGCACCCTGGGCACCCTGCTGGGCAAGGAGACCGAGGGCAACACCCTGGGTGAGTACTGCGACAAGATTTATAACCGCACCAATAAGATTGCCGAAAGCGTAGAGAAGGCCAACCTGCTGTACTGCCTGGGTGATAAGGGCGAAAATGTCATCGCCAAGGGCAGCTACCATGCCGAGATCATTGACCTGCTTTCCAACAACCTGGCAGTTGTAGAATCCCCCTCCTCCAAGGGCACCGGCAACGAGGTTGATATTGAGCAGATCCTGAAGTGGAATCCTGATGTGATTCTGTTTGCCCCCGGCAGCGTATACGCTACCGTTGGCGAGGATCCCGCCTGGCAGGGCGTGACCGCCATCAAGGAGGGGCATTACTATGAAGTTCCCAACGGCCCCTACAACTGGATGGGCTTTCCTCCCTCTGTTCAGCGTATGCTGGGCATGATGTGGATGGCGAAGCTGCTGTATCCTGAGGCCGCTGACTATGACCTGTATACCGAGGTGGCGGAGTACTTCCGGCTGTTCTACCACACCACCCTGAGCGAAGATGCCTACAATGCTCTGGCAGCCAACTCCATTGGCACCGTAGAAGTAAAGGCTGCCGCGTAAACAAAACTTTGATAGAAGCATCCGGCCATTTTACGATGGCCGGATGCTTCTATGCTTCGATGCTGCATTATCAAATATTTTTTGCCCATTTCCGTGCAAACCGACTTGTAACCTACGCGAAAAAGCAGTATAATATAAGCTAAGCATTATTCTCTTATAAGATAAACGGGAGGGCGAACACACACATGCTGGAAGCAGGCGGACGGGTACAATCAATTGAAAAAGCGGTCAGAATCCTGGAGATCCTGGCGGAGGCTGGCACGCCCATGCCGCTGCGGGAGATTGCGCGGCGCACGGAGCTGCCCAAAAGCACCCTGCACGGCATTATCTCCACCCTGCGGGAAACCGGGTTGGTAGAACAATCCGCTGAGGATGGCTGCTACGGACTGGGGCTACACCTGTTTGAACTGGGGTGTGCGGCCAGCGGCAGCCGGAACATTACCGCCATCAGTCGGCCGTTCCTGCAAAGCCTGGCCAATCGGGCAGGCGAGACCGCATTCTTGGCGGCACTGGATGGCACCGATGCCCTGCTGCTGGAGGTCACCGAAGCCCCCAACCCGCTGCGTGTCGCATTAGCGCCCGGCACCCGTATGCCGCTGCATTGCACCGCCCAGGGCAAGGTGTTCCTGGCGTGGAATGAGAATGCTATGCGGCAGGTGTGCCGCGGCGAGCCGGTCGCCTACACCCCCCATACCCACACCACCCCGGAGCAAATCCAGGCTGATGTGGCTGCTACGCGGGAACGCGGTTATGCCATTGAAGATGGCGAGCACCGGATTGGCCTGCGCGCCATTGCAGCGCCTATAGCCGATGCCGAAGGGCGAGTACGGTATACCATTGGCGTGGTGGGCATGTTCCGCCGGGTCCATTCGGAGGAATTTTCAACTGCCGCACATCTGACGGTAGAAGCCGCCAGAGCCATTGCGGCATCGCTGCAAAGACAGCCTTAGCTGCATAAAAACAGAGCCGCCCCGACAGGGGCGGCTTTTTCATAGGGAAAGCTTGTGCGAAGGGCGGGGCCCGCAGAGCAAGCCGCCGCAGGCGGCTTTGGGCGGCCCTGCGGGCCCCAAACCTGCCCCCTGTACAAACCTAAAACAGTGCGCACTGCCAGCCTGCGGTACGCACTGTTTCTGTTTTATGTTTAGGGCTTAGGCTCCAGAGCTGCCAACGCCTCGGTAATGGTTTTATCGTTGGCTTCCATCCCGTATTTATCTACCTCGGCACGGCTGCGGGGACCGTGGGTCAGGCATCCTGCCCCACCGATGCACCCACCGGTGCAGGCCATACCTTCAATGAAATTGGCATCCAGCAGCTTTTTACTCTTCTTGAACAGGGCAATGCGACACTGTTCAATACCGTCACAGGAGGTTGCTTTCAGCTCAAAATCGGTGTGGCCATGCTCCTTGATCCCTTGGGCCACCGCCTCCGCCAAACCGCCGCAGCGGGCAAAAATGCGTCCGAAGTAGGAGGCCTCATCCAGCATTCCTTCCTCCAGCGCAGTGATATCGATTTCCCGGCTGTCAAAAAGCGCCTGTAACTCCTCAAAGGTCATTGCGGCATCCACATAGGGGCGGACTTCCTGCTTGGCGGCCTCCCCCTTTTTGGCCGTGCAGGGACCGATAAAGACAACCTTGGCCGTTGCATCATGCTCCTTCAGATAGCGGGCAATGGTGGCCATGGGGGAGAGATTGTGAGAGATATAAGGTTTCAATTCCGGGAAGGCCTTTTCAATATAGCTGACAAATCCGGGGCAGCAGGAGCTGGTCAGAAAGCCCTTTTCCACCAGTTCGCGGCTTTCGGCATCGGCCACCATATCGGCACCCAGGGCGGCCTCCGCCACCGAGTAAAACCCCAACCGATGCAGCCCGGTGACAACCTGCCCCAACTTGGCGTAGGTGAATTGGCTGGAGATGGAGGGGGCAATGACCGCATAGACATGGTATTTCTCATTGTCCCCGCTCTTTTTTATCATATCAATGACATTGAGGATATAGGATTTATCGGTGATGGCGCCAAAGGGGCACTGATAGACGCAGGCACCGCAGGAAATGCAGGTATTGTTATCAATAGCGGCGGCCTTATTCTCATTCATGGTGATGGCCTTGATCTTGCAGGCGTTCTCGCAGGGACGCTTGCGGTCTACAATGGCGGAATAAGGGCAGACCCGGGCACAGGCACCGCAGTCCACACACTTGGCCTTATCGATGTGCGCCACATGGTTGTGGAAGGTGATGGCTCCCTTGGGGCAGGCATCCTCGCACCGGCGGGCTAGGCAGCCGCGGCAGGAATTGGTGACCTCATAGCCGCCCATGGGACACTCATCGCAGGCGATATCAATGACCTCGATGACATTGGGGTTCTGCTTATTGCCGCCCATGGCCATGCGTACCCGTTCGCTCAGGATGGCACGCTCCTTGTAGACACAGCAGTAGATGGTATCGGCATTGCGGGGCGCCAGCTCCCGCGGAATGGACATGACATTATCCAGCAGGGTATCATTCCAGGCCTGCCGGGCCACCTCCCGCAGCACCTTGTATTTCAGGTATTGCACCTTGGTATCAAACTTTCTCATGGGCTCCCCCTTATTTTTTAGAAATACATGACCTTGACCCTCTTGCCCATTTTACGCAGCAGCTCGGAGAGCTCCTCCACCAGCTTCATTTTGATATTGAAGCTGATGGGCAGGTTGGGATCCTGATGGGCGGGGTTTACCGCCCGGCCAACGAAGAAATTGACATCCGTCGCTTCCTCAAACAGCATCCGGCTGATAAGACAGGCACCATCGTGACCATAGCCCCATTCCTCATGGCGTTCGTTCTGATCCAGCACATCCTTGGCGTACTCAATGACCCGGCTGATGGTGATAATGCCCTCTGTCACCAGGTCCACACCCTCCATGTGGGCAATGGGCGGCAGGCCGCTGCTTTGGTAGTGCAGCTCGGTGGTGATGGGCGACCCCAGATACTGCGAAGCAATGGATGCCGTGGTGCCGCCACAGATAATGCGCTTGCCGCCCTTGGAAAAGAACAGCGTCATCATACGGGCGTCGTCATCCCGGTTGCGGGGCGGGCCAAACAGAATATTGACCGGTGCGCGGCGGCGCACAAGCACCACGCAGGCGGTGGCATCATCGCCGGGTTTGCCGCCATACAAGCGGTCACACTCCTCCACCAGCATGGTAGAAAGGGTCTTGGCATTGTAACCGGCCACCGAAGCGGTCGCTATAAAGTCAGCAATGTCCTTTAGCTGCCAGCCAAAGTTATATGCCACCCCAATGCCAGCATGGGGACAGCCATCGCTCACCGCCACCAGGATATCTCCTTCCTGCAGGCGCAGCTCGGATTTATGTACTTTTTTATCTCCCCCCACGATCATATCCCGGCCGGGCAGATCGGTGGGTACACCGTTCCGGATAAGGATGACCGGGGGATTATCGTAGCAGATAATCTCCGCCACCTCATTATTGATAAGGCGAATGATGGTAAAGGTGGAATAGGCCACCTTGCGCACCGAACAGATGGGAAGCGTAGCCGCAATGGCCTTGACGCACTCTTCCAGCGGCAGGCCCTCGGCGATCATGGTAGAAATGATGCGGGAAGTAAGAATAGAGAGGATATTAGCTTTTACCCCGCTGCCCAAGCCGTCGGCCAGCACCAGCACCGAGGAATCCTCTCCCTGCCCTACCGCTTCCACATGGTCGCCGCACAGCTCTTCGCCCACATGGTTGATGCTATTGTAGCCAATCTCTACACACAGGTCATTCATCGGATACCGAACCTTTCAATTTATACAGGGCAATTTTGGTCTCAGCGGCCGTTTCGCCCAGCAGGGAAGCTATTTCCTGCACAATGCGCATCTGCTTGGCCACCACACCATCCGCAATCTCGGCAGTCTGTCGGCTGAGCTCTTCCTTTTGCCGGCGAACCCGTTCCTCCTCGGTCACATCCCGCAGGATACAAATGATCTGATGGAACTCGTGATCCGGGATGATGGTCTCCTCAGCATAGCGGTCGTATTCCGAAAGATAAATGCGCTTTTTCTCGATGCTCTGCCCACTTTCCAATACGGTAAAGAAATCCCCCGGATCCAGCACACGGACGACCGGTTCTCCCGTCACATCGGAGGGAGAGGACAGGTTCATCATCTGCAGCGCCGCCCGGTTGATCTGCTGGATTTCCAGCTTTTCATTGAGCAGGATAAAGCCGTTCGGTGAATTATTGACGATATTTCCGGTAAAGCTCTCGGCCCGCTCTTTCAGATACGGCAGGCACATGGAGATTTCCGCCTTGCCCTGATAAACGGCAATGGCCTTTTCCCGGCAGGTATTGTAGCCGCAGGAGCCACAGTTCAGCTCATCCTCCGGCTTCTTTTTGCCCATCTGACGCAGGATATCGGCAAGCTCCCGCTCTGATGGCAGATGGCGCTCCTTGATGAGCGGCAGGCGTTTCTGGCTCAATTGGGCTGAGGAAGGCTGGGGCAGGTCAAAGTCCTGCTGCCCGGTCACACGGTCCACCGCCTGGTAATCCCGCACCGGGGAACGGTGGAATTTTTCCATGACCGGCCCGCCCACACAGCTGCCGGTACACACCGACATTTCAATAAAGCAGTGGTGCAGCCCGCCATGCAGCAGATCCTCCAGCACCTCCAGACAGTTTTGGGCACCATCCACCGCCATGTAGGTATAGCCTGCGTTGGGCTTTTCCATGCAGCGCAGAATGCCCCCTGCCGTGGGGAACAGTCTCGCCCGGCCGCCCTTTTTCAGTTCGCTGGCCGGCTGCACAGTGATATTCTCCTGGTTTAGCCATTCGGTCAGCTCATCAAAGGTCAGTACGGCATCCACTTCGCCGCATTCTTGGGCTTCTTCTTTTTTGGCCACACAAGGTCCAATGAATACGGTTTTAGCGCCGGGAATGCGGCGTTTGATATCGGCACAGTGGGCCTGCATAGGGGACATAACTGGTGCCAAATATCCCAGCAGCGCCGGGTAATACCGGCGGATAAGCAAATTGACTGATGGGCAGCAGGAGGAAATGATAATATCCCGGTTTTCCTCTGCCACCATGCGGTCGTATTCCCGCTTGACCATAGTAGCGCCCAAGGCGGTTTCCTCGGCATCATAGAATCCAAGCTTTTTCAGCGCCTCCCGCAGTTCCTCTATCCCGCTGCCGGCGTAATTGGCAATGAAGGAGGGGGCCAGGCTGGCTACCACCGGCGCGCCGCTTTGCAGCATTACCCGCACCTTGCCTACCTCGCTGACGATCTGCTTGGCATCCTGCGGACAGACCACAAAGCACTGACCGCACATGATGCATTCATCCTGGATAATATACGCCTGGTTGCCGGAAAAGCGAATAGCCTTGACCGGGCAGTGGCGGATGCATTTATAGCAGTTTTTGCAATTGGCTTTTTTCAGGGTCAGACATTCCATAGAAGCTTCCTCCCCGCCGCGGCGGTTTATTGCTTATTCAGGGGCTTCAGCACCTTTTCCTCAAAGAACGCGCGGGTGCCCTCCGGCGTGACGGAGCAGAACTCATCATCCACCTTTACGCAGACACCCAGCTGGCACTGGCCCATGCAAAAGGACCCGCACAGCTCCACCTCATCGCTGAGGTTATGATCCCGGATGAGATCCTGCAGCTGCTCCACCACTTGGCGGGAGCCGCGCACATGACAGGAAGACCCGATACAAACTGTAACTTTCATGCTTCATTCACCTCTGTTTCCATCTCTTGCGCCCCTGCGGGGTCATCGATCCACCGCTGCAGCACGGCACGGCTGCGGGCATTGGCTACTACCGTTTGGGAAGCCGCCACCAGCGGCATCCAGCGGCGGATATAATGCGGTTCGATTCCGCTTTTTTCACAGAACAAGGCAAGGTACTGCTCGGCTTCCTCCCTGCGGCCGCGCATCCGCAGCAGCAAATAGGTCAACGCGGCATCTGCGGCGGCATTGCCCTGCGTGGCATGGAACCAATCGATGATATATGGTTCTCCTGTCGCGGCGCTGATGATGACCTTGGACGGCACAAAGTTGCCGTGGCAGACCTCGTTATATTTTGGGATCCGCTCCAGCCGGGAATAAAGGTCATACCGGTCGGTGGCGGAAAGCTCCGAGCTGTTGATATTGCGCTGAAGCTCATCCTTGAGCTTTTTGAACATGGGGCAGGACTGCTGGTGGATGTGGCAGTGCAGAGAGGCGAAAAGTTCCATATACTCCCCCGCCTTTTCGGGATAGCGCTCCATCAACTGTTCCAGATTTTCACCCTTGATGTACTCCGAAACAATGGCCCACTTGCCATTTACCTCGGTCACCTCCAGAATTTTGGGGACAGTGACGGTCGTTTCCTCCATTCGGGCCTGGTTCAGCGCCTCATTGATGACATCCGCCTTGGCGCAGTCCTCATTAAAAACCTTTAGGCAGCGGTCGCCATCCCGAAAAACGGTGATGCTGTTCTGCACCGAAATGATACGATCCAGATTCATCGCTCGACCTCCTTCCGGTTACAGGCGTGCCTTCAGGTGCGCCAAAGAAAGCGCCAGATTCTCGTACTGGATGACAGCATCGGGCGGGAGCTGCAGCCGGCAGGGTGCAAAGCACCAGAATGCCCGCACGCCGCTGCGGTACAAGACATCGGTCACCGCCTGCGCAGCTTCCTTAGGCACCGTAACAATGCCGATGCTGACATTATTCGCGGCGCAGAAATCCGCCAGCGCCGACATGGGCAGCACCGGCTTCAGCTCACTGCGGTCGCCCTCTGCCGGGACATTCAAATCAAATGCCGCCAGGATGTTGGTACCATATTCCGAAAAACCGGCGTAATCCAGCAGTGCGCGGCCCAGCTTGCCTGCACCCACTATTACCGCTGCCACCGGGCGGCCGCCCAGGCAGTCCTCCAGGCAGGTGGTCAGCTCAGCACGGTCGTAGCCCACACGGGGGCGCCCCGCGCCGCATACAGCGCCCAGGTCCTTTCGCACCTGCACCTCGCCCAGGTCCAGCGCCTTGGCAATGCCGGTAGCGGAAACGGTCGTAATCTCCTGCGGCAGGGAGCTGATATACCGCAGATATTGCGGCAGGCGACCTATCGTGGCTCTTTTGATCTCTTTGGTATTCATAGTATTCTTTCCCTTCTTGTCAATCCGTTGATGTGATATCGATAATAAGCGGTACCTTTCCAAGGCTATTCTATCACATCCCATTCGCCATGGGAATTGCTTTTCTGTAATATCGGTATTGCTTTTATCGATATACCGCAGGCGAAAATTGTATACAAAAAGCGCCTGTCACAGCAGACGCCTTCCGTTCAATCACTTTATACATCAAATACCTTCCGGCAATAAGGGCAGGGGTGCCCTTACTGATCCCAATTATCCGGCAGCTCCCGCTTGGTAGCAATAAGCTGCGCGATGAACTGCTTATCCAATGGAGATAGTGTGTAGTCCTGCCGGTAGATGAGCACATCCTTATACCGGCGGCGGCTATCCACACAGGGGCGGTGTACCAGCGAATACCTCTCCAGCAGTTCCTGCGAAACCGGTGAAACCCACATAAAAGCTTGCGGGTTGCGGGAAAGCAGTTCAAAGCGGCTGGCCCGCTCAAAGACATAGATGCGCCGGTTGATATCATCCGGCAGCTCTTCCCGCCGCACTTCGGAAGCCGGCAGCGAGGGGACATACGGATCGGCATAGGCCACGCGGATATAGTTTTTCAAGTCCTCATAGGTGATGCTCTCCTGCTGCGCCAGCGGGCAGTCCTTGCTCATCAGCAGGGCATAGCGGAATTCCGCCACCAGCTCACACCGCAGACCCTTTTCTTCCACCAATTCCTTATAGTAGCGGTCGTAGTTTTCGGCATACCGCAGGATGCCCAGCTTATAGTCGTCCTGAAGAACATTCTTCAGGGTACGCATAGCGTTGGTTTCCTTGTAGAAGACTTCAAACTCCTCATCGGCGGAAAGCTCGCAGGAAAAACGGGCAAAGGCCTCCGAGATATAGCTGGAGCGCGGCACCGAGATGGAAAAGTGCTTTTTCTTGGCGGAGCCTTCGGTAAACATATGCTCCACCTCATCCACCTGCTGCAGGATCGCCTTGGCATACCGCAGGAACACCCCGCCCTCCGGGGTCAGCTCCATCCCGTGGGCGCTGCGCTCAAAGATAGCAACACCCAGGCTGTTTTCCAGCTCCTTGATGGCCCGGCTGAGATTGGACTGGCCCACAAACAAGCGGTCCGCCGCTTTATTGATGGAGCCGGTCTCCGCCACAGCCACGGCATATTTCATGTGCTGAAGATTCATAGGATCCCTCCTGCCCTTTTCAGGCACTGTACTGCTTTATGGCTTACAGGAAAAACTTTTTCTGCAGTGATTCCCGCAGCGGGCGGCAGCAGCCGATAATGATGAGCGTCAGCCCTAAAATGATGCCGGCCGCCAGCGGGTAAATGGACCACAGCAGAACATCATGGAGCTTAAAGGTCAGGTTGATAAGAAATTCCACCAGCACCATCAGCCCGCCGGAAAGAATAAACGCCCCACCGAATACAAACAGGTGTCCACCGTGCAGGTAGCGCAGCAGGATGACCATTGCCGTGACAATAATACCTGCCGCCCCCACCACCGGAAAAGCAAAGGAAAGGAACCAACGCCCACCGGTAGCCAGATCGATATACAGCAGGTAAACCCCCAGCGCCACAAAATCGACCGGGACAAAGATGACGGGGTTCCCCCGGCGGAACCACAGCGGCAATACGATAACGATGTAGCACATCAGCAGCGCACCCGTCACATAGCCCGACCATACGATTCCACCATTGATACGCCAATCGCACAGCAGGCAGATAACAATAGGCAGTACCGTCAGCACCGTCACTACAAAGAGTGCGCCGCTGCGGCTCACTTCCTTGTGGATGTGTTCCTCCGGCGGGTAAGGCCCGTCCCCTTTGGGCGGCTCCATCTCCGGGTGAAAGACCGTGGTGCCGCACAGCGGGCATTTTTTCTCGCTGTCGCCCAGCTCCACACCGCATTTAACACAATACATAGCTGTTCCCCCCTTGGCGCCTTCAGCGCCCGTTGCTTTCCGCCTTTACCGGCAGGCCCATCCAGTGCAGCACCTCATAGAAATGCCGCTCCAGCTCCGGCTCCCGGATATTGCGGATCATATTGATATAAACTGTATCGCCCCAGGTAATGATCCCACAGTTGTGCGGTGCCTTGGCCTGCACACCGATGATAAAATCCATCCGGCGGATATACGGCCGCATGGCATCCGGCACCTGTACCACACCCAGATTGGACATGCACAGGCAGCTCTTGCACTCGCCTACGGTATCAAATACCATCTTCATCGCAAAATTTTTGATAAACAGGGGCATCACCTTGAGAATGGGAATGCGCTCACTGTTTACATTGGTGGCAATGCGGGCACTCATATTCTTACGGGTGACCTCCAGCCCCATGCGGTGATGTACAATGCGGCACAGCTCCTCCAGGGTGTAATCTCCCAGGCGGGAATCCGCCTCCGGTGTAACATACTGGGCAAAATTCCGCAGCGACTGGCTGGGGAATAGCCCGCGCAGGTTTACCGGCACCAGCACCTTTACCGGACGACGGCGCCGGCGGCTCGGTACTTTTTTAGCCTGCAGGTTCAAAATCGCCTTCATCATGGCGGCGCACAGCAGCTCCGTTACCGTCACACCGTATTCCTTGGCCTTTGCTTTCAGCTCGGCGGCTGGCACCATCAGCGTGGTCAGGTCCAGGTAGCCATCCGGTTCCGGTGTCCCACTCAGGTGGTAGGCGGTCGCTTCCTTGCGGCTTGCCTCTACCCTGCCCGCATATTTCTGGAAGCTGTCCTCCAGCTCCTCCTCACGGGGCGGGTCCAGACGGCGCAGCACGCCATCAGTCGCCGGGATTTCTACCCCATACCGGCGGCACAGGTACTCCGCCAGCAAAGTCTTTAGGAAGATGGTCCCCCCGGTGCCATCGGTCAGCGCATGGAAAAATTCCACCGCAATGCGGTCCCGGTACACCAGCACCCGGAATGCGCACTTGCGGATATCATCAAAGGGCATATGCACCAGCGGATAGCTCTTTTCCGGCTGGATGGCCGGCGCCGCCGGGATCTGCTCCAGATAGTACCAGAACATTCCCCGGCGCAGCCGAACGGCAATGGAGGGGAAGCGCCGTACAGTCACATCCAGCGCGGTTTGCAGGGTCGGCACATCCACTGTTTCAGTAAGGGTAGCAGAAAGCCGAAACAGGTTGTTCCAGTTGCGGCGGCGGGCGGCGGGATAGATTTTCGCGGCGTTATCCAGCTGCATCCAGCGCAGCTTGCGTTCCCCGCCCATCACCCGGTTTAGGAACTTGCCCATCTCCTCAAAGTCGGACATATTCTCATTGAGGTAATATAGCACATAGGCATGCCAGCGTTCCGGTGCTATGATCATTTTGCTCTCACAGCCGGCGTCCACCAGCTTTTGATGCAGGCGGCGGGTATCATCCAGCAATATCTCATCCCCGCCCACAAAAAGCAGCACTGGCGGAAAACCGGTCAGATCACCGAAGAGCGGTGAAACCAGCGGTTCCTCCTTGGAGGTCAGCCCACCGGTGTAACAATCGGCATAAAAGCGCAGCAGCTCTTCGGTCAAGGATGGGTCCGCTTCGCGGTTTTCCTCATAGGTTTTCCCGGAGCAGGTCAGATCCGTCCAAGGTGAAATGGCAATAAGGCCCGCAGGCATTGTCATGTTCATCTCCTTCAGCCGCAGGCACAGCGCGCAAATGAGCCCGCCTCCGGCGCTTTCCCCGCACAACACAATCTGCTCCGGCGCATAACCTTTCTCCAGCAGGTAGCGGTAGGCCTCCAGTGCATCCTCCACCGCGGCTGGGTAGGGGCTTTCCGGGGCCAGGCGGTAGGCGGCGCAGAATACTCTGATCCCGCATTCATCAGCCAGCGTCGCGCCAAAGCCCTTGGCGTAGTCCAGGTCGCCGCAGGTATAGCCGCCGCCATGCAGGTATAGGATCACCCCGCTGCGGCGCTCATCCCGCGGGATCAGCCAGGCGCCTTCAAAGCGCTCAAACGAATAATCCCGCACAATGACATCTTTTTTGTGGATCGCTTCCATTAGCTCGCCCAATTTATCCTGTCCCTTGCGGGTCACCTCCAGCGAGCAATTCGCCACAAAAGGCTTAAAAAAATTGAGCTGCGAGCGTACCAAACGGGCGGGAAGTCCCATACAGCGCCGTCTCCTTTCCAGTCTATCGTTAAAAGATAATTATAGCATTGACTGCCCGGAATGTAAAGAATCGCCCGGCACGCAAAAGGCTCCCGTTTGGTAAAACGGAAACCCTGGCGATATTCAGTTCCAGCCATGGATTTTGATAAGCTGCTGATAGGTGTAAAAGTACGCCCCAGCCGGGAAGTCACACAGATCACCGGTATTAGAGCAAATGAGATAATCCGCTGTATTACCGCTTTCATCCGTCAGCACTTCGCTTATCATCACAATGTGCCGGAAATGGTCGTTGCCCATGGCGATAACATCCCCCGGTTCCCCTGTGTAGTAGGGGGCCGCCGCGTCGCCCACCAGCCCGCTGCCGATATTCGCCTGCACATAGCTCACAAAATAATTGACCCCGGACCAGGAAGCGGTACGGTTGCCGTTCCCAAACCAGTACCATGCGCTGCCGGTGGTGTCCATTGGCACCCCGCCTGCATTTATAGTCTGAGAAACAAAGTTCATACAGTTGCCGCCGTAGCGGTCGTATTCCGGCCACTCGCTGTTGCGCTCCCCAGCCCAGCGCCGGGCATAGGCCACTGCCGCCTCCCGGTCATAGGCATTCCGGACCGACATCGGCTCCGCCTGCTGCCCCTGCTGTGCCAGCCGGGCCGCAAGATTTTCCTCCGCCAAAGTACGCTGCTCCTCCACGGTGCTGTACCCCACCTCTATGGGCGGCTTTGTCCCTTCGGAAAGTCCGTTATCCCGCGCCACAAAGCGCATAAAGGGATAATAGGCGCTATCCCACGCCGTGTGCCGCTGTATCTTCCAACCCTCTTCCTCGCTGCCCTCCAGCGTAAAGCCCTGGAACATCCCCAGTATTTTGCTGTCTGCCGCGGGGCTGGCTGCAAAGTGCATCACGGTGTCCTCTTTGGTGCGTACCCACACGGTACCATCCTCCTGCGGTTCCACTGCCGTGCAGCTCAGCGTCACCGCATAGTCCAGCAGCGTCAGGTCACTTAGGGAGGCCCGCCGGATCTCACAAAGCAATGTCCACACATCCCGGTGCATTGTCACCTGCTCTTCCTCGCTGAAGAGATCCCCACAGTCCAGCACCTCCAGCCGCCCCATGGATTGATAATACCGCTCCATAAAGGCCACTATTACCGTCTGCTGTCCTTCTGTCAGCCCCGCCGCGGCTTCTCCGGTCACCGTCACGCTCCCGGGGATCTTTGCTTCTTCCTGTGATTCCGTTTCGGCAGTTGGTGTCATGGTCTGTTCCGGCGCGGCGCCGCAGCCACCCAGTACCAGCAGCATCAGTGCCAACAGCAACGCCGCTATTCTATATTTCATCTTGGGGGTTTTCATCACCTTGCTCCTTTCGGGAGAGTCTAATATAATTGTATTTTACAACCTAAAGCTAACTTTAAGGCAAGCCCTCATCCGTAAAATTCACATAAAGTTCATGGGATTTTACCCCCTTTACACCGTTCGATTTTACAATATACCGGTAGAACTCTGCCGAACAAGGTGTTATAATGTATAAAATCAACCGTGGAAAGGATGCCAGCGCATGGGCGATAATTATTTCTTACTTACCAATCTGCTTTCGGAAGACGAGCAGAAGATCATCACCAGTATAGCCGCGCACCTGGAACGCGGGGAAAAACGGGTCGGCATTCAGCAGGTCGCCACCGAAAATTTTGTCTCCACCGCCACCATCGTAAAAATGTGCAAGCGGCTGGGCTTTGAGGGGTACAGCGAGCTGTATTATTATCTCAGCCGTCAGCTGAATGGCCGGGATGAACGCCGCAATGCCGAAAATCTCAAAAATCTCATTGATAATTACTCTGATGCCCTCATTGATGATTTCTGCGGACTGCTCAAAGCCTCCCGCCAGGAAAAGATGTTCACCACCGGTGCCGGTTTCTCCAATATCGTCGGCTCCTACATCGCGCAGCGGCTTTCCATCTGCGGCTTTATGGTGTTCAATAATGTCCATTTCTACGATTATATGCTCTTCCAGGATGCTCATCACCTGCCCGGCGGCAGCGAACCCTCGGTGATGTTTGCCGTCAGCCAAAGCGGCGAGACCGAGCCGGTGCTTAACGATGTGCGTCACGCCCAGCAGCACGGTCACAAGATCATGGCCTTTACCAAGCGCGGGGATTCCGCCCTGGCCCGGCTTGCTGATATTGTTTTTGTCATTGACGGCTCCAAACAGACGCTGGTCGGCAGCCTTCCCAATCCCTTCTTCGGCCATGTTATTCTGGCCTTTGAGGATCTCATCGCCATCTACTTTGACCGTGACCGCCGGCCGTAAGATAATACTTTTTTTACGAAAACAGAAAAAAATTTCGCGGGGCAGCATGTTATACTTTAGATAGTGTAGCAGGCTGCCCAGTTTGCTGCACCGCCAGTTGCCCGCACACCGCGGGCAAAAAGGATAATGAAGAATCATTATGGAGGAAAAACAAATGAAAAAGCTGTTTGCGTTTTTGCTGGTAGTCGTCATGATCCTCAGCATGATGGTCGGCTGCGGCAACAACACCACCCCCGGCAATGACACGGATACCAAGAAGATTGAAACCCTCAAGGTCGCTTTCGTTCCTTCCCGTGAGCCCGCCGAGATCATCACCGTCACCGAGCCCCTGAAGGCAATGCTCAAGGAAGAGCTGGCCAAAGAAGGCTACGAGGTCGGCGAAGTTGAGATCACCGTCGGCACCACCTACGAGGCAGTCGGCGAAGGTTTGGAAGCCGGCACCATCGATGTTGGCCTCATCCCCGGCGGCACCTATGTTCTGTACGATGACGGCGCCGAGGTCATCCTCACTGCCACCCGTAACGGCCTCAGCAAGGATTCCGATAACGCCAAGGATTGGAACGATGGCCAGCCCACCGAAGCTTCCGAAAAGCAGGCTGTTTCCTATCGTGCTCTCATGATCGCCGGCCCCTCCGATAAGGGTCAGGAGCTGCTCGCCAAGGTTAATAACGGCGAAGAGCTGACTTGGGAAGACCTGAACAGCGCCAACTGGAGCGTCATGGGCACCTCTTCCCCCGCCGGTTACATCTATCCCGCCCTGTGGCTGCAGGATCACTACGGCAAGGGCATCTCTGATCTCGCCAGTGCCGTTCAGTCCGATTCCTATGCCAGCGCCTTTGCTCGTCTGGCTTCCGGTCAGGTCGATGTCCTGGTGACCTATGCCGATGCCCGCCGCGACTATGCCGAGCGTTGGAACACCGAGTTCAGCCGTGAGGCTTCCATCTGGGAGGAGACCGGCGTCATCGGTGTTACCGCCCCCATCTACAATGACACCATCTCCGTCAGCAAGAACTCCGAGATCATGACCGATGAGTTCATCGCTGCTCTGCAGAACGCTTTCATCAATATCGGCAATACCGATGCCGGCAAGGAAGTTATCGCTATCTACAGCCACAATGGCTATCAGAAGGCCCAGCCTTCCGATTATGACAGCGAGCGCGCCGCTCAGAAGCTCATCCAGGAGCTGAGCGCCGCCAACTAACCTTTCGGTTTCTCATTTCCATCCCATATGCGGGGAGGACATGCACAGATTACTGCTTTCCTCTGTGCGGTCCTCCCCATTCTCGTTCCCAAACCGGAATACATCCCCCAGCGTGTGTATCCCGGTTTATGAATGAGACCTGTATTCTAACCGCAGAAGAGGAGACCGTATGATTCAATTTGACCATGTATCCAAGGTATACCCCAATGGCACCGTGGGGCTGGACGATGTAAACCTGACCATCCAGGATGGTGAATTTGTCGCCATCATCGGCCGTTCCGGTGCCGGTAAATCCACCCTGCTGCGCTCCGTCAACCGGATGCACCGCATCACCTCCGGCACCCTTATGGTAAATGGCATCAATGTCAGCACCCTTTCCGGCAAAAGCCTGCGCCGTTTCCGCCGGGGCATCGGCATGGTGTTCCAGTCTTTCAATCTGGTCACCCGCACCACCGTCATCAAAAATGTTCTCTCCGCCTGCGTACCGGATATGCCATTCTGGCGGGTACTGCTGGGTATTTTCCGCCGGGAGGATAAAATGAAGGCCCTGGAGTCCCTCGATAAGGTCGGCATCCTAGATAAGGCCTATATTCGTGCCGACCAGCTCTCCGGCGGCCAGCAGCAGCGTGTGGCATTGGCCCGCACCCTCACACAAGATCCGCAGATCATCCTGGCCGATGAACCGGTCGCCGCGCTGGATCCTGTCACCGCCCGTCAGGTCATGCAGGATTTTGTCCGCATCAATAAGGAAATGGGCATCTCCATTCTGCTCAATATCCACCATGTGGAGCTCGCCATCGAGTATGCCGACCGCATCATCGGCATCCGGGCCGGGCGCATCGTCTACGATGGCCCCTCCAAGCAGGTGGATCAGGCCGTTCTGAATGCCATCTACGGGGATGACGCCGAAACGGAGGCGACCGCATGAGCTTTTACGATCGTATCTTTAAGCCCCGCCGTTACACCCTGCCCAGCGGCGCTGTGGTGGAGGAAAAGCGCAGCCGTGCATGGCTCGTGCTCCTCATCATCCTGCTGCTGGGGGCGGTTTCTGTCCATATCACCGGCTTCAATTTCACCGTCCTCGTAAAAAAAGGCAGCAAGTTCTTTGATATTCTGGTGGCCATGTTCCCGCCCAATACCGCCTATCTCTCCAAGATCTGGACTCCCCTGTGGGATACCATCAAGATGTCCTTCCTCGGCTCCTTCATCGGCGCGGTGTTGGCCGTTCCCTTTGCCATCGCCGCCGCCAGCAATATCGTCACCAACCGCATTGTGGTTTCCATCGTCCGGCTGTTCCTCAGCCTGGTACGCACCCTGCCCACACTGGTCTGCGCCCTTATCGCTACCTATATCTTCGGTCTCGGCACCATGGCCGGTACCTGTGCCATTGCCGTGTTTACCTTTGCCTATGTGGGCAAACAGCTCTTCGAGGTCATCGAAACAGTGGATATGGGCCCCTTCGAGGCCATGGAAGCTCTGGGCGCTACCCGTATCCGGGCCTTTGTCACCTCGGTATTCCCGCAGGTACTGCCCACCTATCTCTCCGTTTCGCTCTTCTGCCTGGAGGGCAATGTCCGCTATGCCTCCATTCTGGGCTATGTGGGCGCCGGCGGTCTGGGACTTATCATGAATGAAAAAATCGGCTGGCGCGAATATGACAGCCTTGGCATGATCCTCATTGTCCTCTTTATCACCGTGCTTATCATCGAGGGGATCAGCCATGCCCTGCGCAAGCGCCTGACTTAAAAGGAGGTACCGCTGTGAATAAAATTCAAAAAGCCTATGCCTCCGCGCCCAAAACCTGGATCTGGCAGCTGCTGGCCGCCTTTATTGTGGCCTGTCTGCTGGCGTGGTCCGCTTCAGCTGTCCGGGTCAGCAATCCCACCGGCAACGGGCTGGAGGTCGCCAAGAACATCCTCTCCGGCATCTTCCACCCCTCCCCCAAGCTGCTGTTCACCCTGGGCACCAATGGCGTTCCCTACCTGCTACTGGAAACCTTCTGCATCGCGTTTCTCGGCACCATCGTCGGCGCTGTCATCTCGCTGCCGCTTTCCTTTCTCTCCGCCAGCAACCTGGTCCCCCGGCCCATTGCGCTCATCGGCCGCATGATCATTGCCGCCATCCGCACCGTTCCCGCCTTTGTTTATGGGCTTATGTTTATCCGCGTCACCGGTCCCGGGCCCTTTGCTGGCCTGCTCACCATGTCGCTGTGCTCCATCGGCATGGTCTCCAAAATGTTCATCGAGAGCATCGAGGACCTGGATAAGCGCATCCTGGAATCTCTGGATGCCGCCGGCTGCACCACCTTCCAGAAGATCCGCTACGGCATCCTGCCGCAGCTCACCGCCGATTTCACCTCCACCATCATCTACCGCTTTGATATGAACCTGCGCGATGCCACCGTACTGGGCCTTGTCGGGGCCGGCGGTATCGGCGCACCGCTTATCTTTGCCATGAGCAGCTACCGCTGGAATGAGGTCGGTGCCATCCTGCTGGGGCTTATCATCCTGGTGCTCATCATCGAGGCCATTTCCGCCAAGATCCGCGTCCGGCTGGCACGGGGGTAACTATGGAAAGTAAAAAACTCACCATCTTTTTCACTTCCGATCTTCACGCCTATATCTACCCCACCGATTACCGCAGCCGGGAGGAGCGTGACATCGGCCTGTTCAAGTGCGCCAGCCGTTTCACCCGCGATGGCAACACTCTCATCATTGATGGCGGCGACCTGCTGCAGGGCTCTCCTTTGGGGGCCTTCTGCCACGATACCCTGCAAAATGCCGCCCCCTTTGCCGAGATGATGAACTGCTGCGGCTACGATTATGTCACACTGGGCAACCACGATTTTAACTACGGCATGCCCTACCTGGAAAGCTACCTAAACGCCCTGCGGGCCCGCTGCGTCTGTCAGAATATCCGCTGGGACGGCGCCGGGGTGCGCTTCCCGGCTTGCATCCACACGCTGGAAAACGGTCTGCGCATCGGTATCGTCGGCATCGTCACCGACTATGTGAACATTTGGGAACGGCCGGAGCATCTTTCCGGCATCACCATCTCCGATCCCATTCCTGCAGCCGCCGCGGCACTGGAAGAGCTCCGCGGCAAAACCGACCTCAACCTCTGCGTCTATCACGGTGGGTTCGAGCGGGATCTTACCACCGGCCGGGTGCTTTCCTCCACCCACGAAAATGTCGCCTACCGCATCTGTCAAGAGCTCGATTTTGATATCCTGCTTACCGGGCACCAGCACATGTCGGTCCCCGGGCAGGTGGTCTCCGGCACCTTTGTGGTGCAGCCCTCCGACCGCGGCCAGGAATTTTTGCGGATCGAGGCCGTCGTCTCCGGTACGGAAAAGCGGCTTTCCAGCCACACCATCCCCGCCGGCGGAGCCTGCCATCCCCAGTGGCTGCGGCAGTTTGCTCAGATGGAACATGGCGCGCAGGATTGGTTGGATCAGGTGGTCGGTCACCTGCCCCACCCGCTGCTGCCGGATGCTCCCCTAAAAATGGCCGCGGAGGGCAGCGACCTGGCCGATCTGTTCAATGCCGTTCAGCTGGAGGTCAGCGGGGCACAGCTTTCCGCCGCCAGCCTAGCCAATGATGTGGCCGGCCTGCCGCAGGTCGTGCGCCGTCGGGATCTTCTCATCGCCTACCCCTATACCAATACCCTCACCGTGCTGCGCATCACCGGGGCTGTGCTGCGCCAGGCTATGGAGCGCAGCGCCGCTTACTTCACCCGTGGAGAGGATAATACCCTGCGGGTCTCGGATTGCTTCCTGGAGCCCAAGGTGGAGCACTACAATTACGATTACTATGCCGGGGTATCCTATGCCTATGATATCTCTCGGCCAGTCGGACAGCGGGTCGTTTCTCTCCTGGTCGATGGCCACCCGGTCGCCGATACCGATGAATTCACCATCTGCCTGAACAGCTACCGTGCCAGCGGCACCGGCGGCTACGGTTGCTATGTCGGCTGTCCGGTCGTGCGGGAGATCCCCCACGAAATGTCCGAGCTGCTGCTGGAATATTTTCGCCGACACGGCGGGGATATCCCCCTTGCCGCCAGCGATTACCGAGTCTGTTAAAATGAAAAGCCCCCGGTTCATAAGCCGGGGGCTTGCTTTATCAAAGCATCCCAATACTGCGCCAAAATGAAGCAGTACAAAGGCTCCCAGCCTTCCAGCCGGGAGCTTCTTTTTTCGCTTAGCGTTTCTGTAGCTTAGCCAGGTGATTCAGCGCACCGCCCTCCAGCAGCAGGTTCTTATCGTAGTCAGAGGCCTCCAGCACCGCCGTCAGCGTCAGGCCACGCTCCGGTACGGTTACCGTCAGCCGTCCCGCCCGGATACCCTCCGGCACATTTTCCAGCACCAGCCGGTCACCCTGCTGCAGCTTTTCATAGTCCGCCGGGTCTTCAAAAATCAGCGGCAGAATGCCGTAATTGAACAGGTTCTCCTTATGGATCCGTGCATAGGATTTGGCGATGACCGCCTCCACACCCAGACACATCGGCAGCATGGCCGCATGCTCCCGGCTGGAACCCTGTCCGTAGTTCTCCCCGCCCACGATGACGCTGTGCCCCATACGGCGGGCCCGGTCCACAAAGTCCGGATCGGTATAGCAGAAGGTATACTTTGCAAATTCCGGAATGTTGGAGATGTACTTTAGGATGGAGGCCCCAGCCGGGATAATATCATCGGTGGTGATGTTATCCCCCAGCTTCAGCGCAATCCCGGCATCAATGGTTTCCCGCACCGGGCCACGCATCGGCAGCTCGGAGATATTCGGTCCCTTGATGACCTCTACTGCGTGGCGGCCGGCGGTTTCTTCGGGCGCGATCAGCGAAGAATCATCGATAATATACGCCTCCGGCTCCTGGATCTTTGCCAATACGCTGACATCCATCAGGTCGCGCGGGTCAGTGATATGCCCAGTCACTGCTGTGGCCGCCGCGGTCTCCGGGCTGGCCAGGTAAACATAGGCATCGTTGCTGCCGCACCGGCCGGGGAAGTTCCGGTTGGAGGTCCGTACCGAAATGCCATTATGGGGCGGCACCTGTCCCACCCCGATGCAGGGTCCGCAGGCACACTCCAGGATGCGGCAGCCGGATTCCACCAAATCCGCCAACACCCCGTCCTTAATAAGCTGCGCCAGCACCTGCCGGGAGCCGGGCGCCACTGTGCAGTCAATATCCTTATGCACCTTATGCCCCTTCAGAATGCACGCCGCCCGGGCAATATCGGAATAGGAAGCATTGGTACAGCTGCCGATAAATACCGAACCCGGCTTCACACCTTCTGCCTTGCGGGCCGTACACACCTTATCCGGCATGGAGGGCTCCGCCACCAGCGGCTCCAGCCGGTCCAAATCGATTTCCACCACCTTGTCGTAGGTTGCACCCTCCTCCGGCTGCAGCGGCACATAGTCGCTCTCTCGCCGCTGGGCCTTTAGGAACTCCCTCGTCCGCTCATCACTGGGGAAAATGCCGGTCGTCGCACCGATCTCGATGCTCATATTGGCAATGGTCTGACGCTCGCTGATGGAAAGCTCCTTCACTCCATCGCCGCAGTATTCCACAATGTATCCAATGCCACCCTTGACGCTTACCTGCCGCAGCAGCTCCAGCGCGATATCCTTGGCGGTCACGCCAGGATGCAGCCGGCCGACCAACTTTACCCCCATCACCTTGGGGACATTCATTCTAAAGCCCTGCCCCAGTGCCGCCTCTGCCACCGTCAAGCCTCCGCTGCCAATGGCCAGCATCCCCAGTGCCCCGGAGGTCGGGGTATGGCTGTCGGCGCCCAGCATCACCTTACCGGGCCTGGCAAAGCGCTGGCAGTGCAAAAAGTGACAAATCCCATTGCCGGGTTTGGAGAAATATACCCCAAAGTGGGCCGCCGCGGTCTTGAGGAACAGGTGGTCATCCGCGTTTTCTCCGCTGACGCACAGGGTGTTGTGGTCGCAGTAAAATACGCTGGCCTCAGTCTGCACCCGGTCGGCACCCACCGCCAGGAAGGTCTGCCCCGCCATAATACCGGTCAGGTCATGTCCCAGGGTCTGGTCCACTCGGATGGCGATGGGGGCCCCTGGCGTCAGCTCACCCTCCATCAGGTGGGAGCGCAGGATCTGAAATACAATATTCTCTGCCATGCTATTTCTGCCTTCTTTCTTTGTTTTCTTGGCTTTATTTAAGCTGCGTGCCATATATCGGGCGCCCCTCCGCTTTTGTCGGGCTGATCCTCCACTTTATTCCGGAGGGCCCTCCCCGCTGCGGAGCGCCCTCTTTATCCCTTGTAGTAGCATCCTCTGCATACATCCTTTGTCTTTTTAGAGTGTCGAGAAGCTTGCTAAATCGTTAATGTAATTTTATTGAATCATCTTTTGGCCTATTTTGCAAGCCATTCCCACTAATTTCAGCGGCTTTCACAAATGCCGCTCCCACAGTTCTTTACTTTAGTCCAATGTAATTTTACTAAAATTATTACTTTTTACTTGATATTTTAGTTTTCTGCCCTATACTTAAAAGAAAGACCCCCCGAAAGGAGCCTGCCCATGTCCACCCTCAAAGATGTCGCCGCGCTGGCGCAATGTTCCCTCACCACCGCTTCCATCGTTGCCAACGGCCGCGGGGATGAAATGCACATCTCCCCCGCCACCCAGCAGCGCGTTGCCGAAGCTATCCAGCAGCTTCAGTACCGCCCGGACCGCGGGGCGCAGCTGCTGCGGGCCGGCCGGCGCCGTCTCACCATCGCGCTGTACTGGCCGCTGGATCACCGCACCACTCTACTGGGCGATAGACTGTATAATTTCTACAGTATCCTCCAGCAGGAGCAGGAACCCGCCGACCCCTACGAGCTGCTCATCCAAACCTATTTCAGCGGCCGCCTGGGAGAGATGCTCTCCCCCATCCTGCAGGGCCGCTACGATGGCGTCATCATCGGCGGGGCCGGCGAGCAGGATCTCATTCAGCTGGAAAATGCGGATATTTCCACCCCTCTTGTTCTCATCAATGCCGAAAGCCGGAAGTATTCCACCGCGGGGGTAAACCACGCCCAAACCGGCTCCCAGGCCGCTGCCCTCATCCACCAAAAGGGTTACCGGGAATGCGCGGTCATCCGGGGCGGCGACCATTATGATGGCACCAGCCAGCGCACCAAGGCTTTCCTCAATTCCTGCCGGCAGCTGGGCATCCGCATCCAGCCGGAATGGACCTTCCAGGCCGCGCCCACCATTGCGGGCGGGGCCGCCGCCACCGAGGAATACTGCGTTCTCCGCCAGCGCCCCCGTGTCATCTACTACGAGAATGACAGCATGGCCCAAGGTGGCCTGTATACCCTGGCTCGCAGCGGCATCCGTGTCCCACAGGATACCGAGGTGCTCTGCATTGGGCTGCGCAAACCGGAAATGAACCACTGCCTGAATCCAGCCCTCAGCTGCATCACCATCCCGCAGACGGTGGACCGGCAGGCCGTTGCCCTGCTGCTCCGCCTCATCCGGGAGCTGCCAGCTGCCCCCTTGCATGTGGAAATGGAGCCACAGGTCCAGCTTCGGGAATCCTTTACCCCGCCGGAAAATGCCCCCGCGAACAGCCAGTAAAAATGTTTCACGTGAAACATTTGTTCGCGTTTGGCTTCTCAGCTCCTAGCTTTTCCCATCTCGTAAGTAAACATCCCCCAGCCGGGGGATGTTTACTTTATTGCAGACTTTCTTCCCTTCGCTTAACAAGGACACCCACGCTTTTGCATCGAGCGCAGCCTGCGCTCCTGTCGTGCTGACCCTGCGCTTTGCTTCGGGCCGCCCTCCCCGCTGCGGTGCGTCCTCCTTTCCCTGCAAGGTCTTACGACCTTGCAGGGACCCCAAGCGGAAATCGGCGCTGACTGCGTTATCGTCCTTGACATACGCCAGTATGCCGGCGTCCTCTTCCTTGTCATCATCCGGTTTTCCCCCGCCGAAAAATCCTACGGAGTTTTTGCGCGGGAGAAATGGCATCCGAGGAAGCGCGGAGCGGCAGGCAGGCTGGCGCCTGTCAACGCGATGCGCAATGTCGGGCGGTATTTATGCCCGCAAAAACTGTATGTGCTCTTGTCAAACGAAGGTATTAAAATAAATAATTACAGAGCCGCAACGGATCGTCTTTCCGTTACGGCTCTCTTTTATGAATATGCTATTGGCATTGGTCTTTTCGACCGCATGTTTTTCACAGGGAGAAAGATTCCCGGAAGATGACCACCGGCTCGTAGGAGCGCACCACGGCGGCATTTGCGCCCTTGCGGATCATCTCTGCGGCCATTTGAACGGCACCGGCCGTCATCGCCTCGGTAGGCATTTCGATGACCGAAAGCGGCGGGGTACAGTACTGCGCCTGCTGGCGCTCTCCCAAGCCAAAGCAAATAAGCCCCACCTCCTGCGGGATGCGGATTCCTTCCTTTTGCATCTGGTGAGCCGCCCCAATAGCCATAATATCGGATGCAAATACCAAAAGCTCCGGCAGTGAGCCGCCGGTCATCATGGTTTTGATGCCCACCGCACCGCCTTCGTAGGTATCCTCCGCTTCCACCACCGCGTGGGGCGGTACCCGCAGACCATACTCCCCCACTGCTGTTATGGCATCGCGGATGCGGCTGCTATCCGCCATAAAGTTGGAACGGTTCTTCAAAAAGCCGATGCTGCGGCAGCCCTTGGCACGGGCCAATTCCATCACCTGCCGCACCGCCTTGGCATAATCGGTATACACCGCACCAAAGCCCGCCTGGCGGCGGTTATACAGCACCAACGGCAGATCCGTCTCCAGCTGGGCCAGGGCGTCCATATCCGCCGGGGAAAGACCGCCTAAAATAGCGCAGCTGTATGGGCTATGGAAGTGCAGGCCCTTTTCCTCGCACAGATGCCCCTCCCGGAAGGTATTGACCACCAAATCGTAGTCCAGCTCCTGGCGCAGGTGCTCCTGCTGGAAGGCCCCCAACAGCCGTCCCACATAGGAGGCTCTGCGATCCAGCGGCCAATACAGCGCCAATACCGGGCGCTCCGCGGCGCTGGCGCGCAGCCGCCGGGCCACATTACTGGGGCGGTAACCGGTGGCCGCCACAATCTCCAGGATGCGCTGTTCCGTGGCCGAGGAGACCTTCATCTCCCGCGCTTTGCCATTAAGTACAAAGGAAACCGTGGAGGGAGATACATTGGCGATGCGGGCGATGTCCTTGATGGTTGCCATAGCGAAGCCCCCTTTCTTTGTGATAGCTCCATCTTACCCAAATTTGCCCGGAAAGTCAATTCCTCCCGAAAAGCTTAATCGTTTTTGCTTTTTGAAATTTCCCGTTGACAATTCACTTTTCTCTCACTATAATCGAATTAGCTAAAACGATTTAGTTATTTTAAGGAAGGGTGAGTTCCTTGCCACAGAATGCTTTGCAACAGCTATTACAGGCCCCGGCCGGCACCCCGGTCACACTATCCCCTGATTGGTGTCTCATCAACGATGGTCCCTCCGGAGACCTGCCCGCCATGGTACCGCAGGTAAGTCCGGCGCGCCGCGCGCAGGTGGTGGTCATTCTTGACCATGATATCCCCGCTGGGAGCTTCCAGAGCGCTTTCCGCCAGAAAGCACTGATTGATTTTTCCCGGGCCAATTCGCTGGAGTTTATCCAGTCCGCCGGAATCAGCTACCAGCTGCTGATGCAGGGGCGGCTGGCAACTGGTTCTCTGCTGGTGACCTGCGGCCAGCATGTGGCACAGGTGGGTGTCATCGGTGCTTTGGGGCTGCGTTTTTCCCCCGAGGAACTGGCCCGGTGGCTGCAGGGTGGAGAGCTGACCCTGCCGGCACCGCAGCCGCTGCATATCAGGCTGGAGGGGGACTTTGCCCCCGGCGCCACAGCCTATGACATTGCGCTGGCCTGTGCGGGCAAAAAAGGAGCCGAAGGCCGCCTGCTGCTCCTGCATGACCACACCGCACGGGGGCTTACCCGCGCGGAAAAGCAGACGCTCTGTCTGATGGCCCAGCGAGCCGGTGCGGTAAGCGCCCTGTTTACAGCGGAAGACGCCCCGGCCGATACCACACTGCAGCTGGAGGACTATCCACCCTGTGCTATACTCCCCGGCAGCCTGCCGGAAGATCCGATGGAGGCCCAGCCCCTTACCGCTCTGTCCGACATCCGGGTGGATGCCTGCTTTATCGGGGGCTGCTCCTCCGGGCGGATAGAGGAACTGCGTGAAGCCGCTGAAATTCTGCGGGGACATCACATCCGGCGGGAGCTGCGGCTACTGATCGGCTTTGCTTCCAACACGGACTACCTGCAGGCCATGGAGGAAGGGCTGATCGATGTATTCCTGGACTGCGGAGCGCAGGTCACCAATCCCGGCTGCGCCTCCTGCCTGACCACCTCCATCGGCGTCATCGGGGATGGGGAGGTCATGGCCTCTACCGGGTGCTTCCACTACTCCGGCTGCTGCGGCACCCCCGCTTCCCGGGTCTATCTGGTTTCTGCGCGGACTGCCGCCCAGGCGGCGCTCAGCGGATATCTTTATCAAGCGTAACAGGAGGGCATAACTATGGATACTGTTTTTACGGGCCGGATATGGAAGCTGCCCGATGATGTGGATACCGATACTATTATCCCGGGGCGGTACGGTGTGCTGCCCTCCGCGGAGGAGATGAGCCGCCACTGCCTGGAGCCGCTGCGCCCGGAGCTGGCCACCGCGGCCCGGCCGGGAGATATCTTTGTGGCCGGGAAGAACTTTGGCTGCGGTTCCTCGCGGGAATTTGCCCCAGCCTGCATCGCGGCGCTGGGTGTGCGATGCATTGTGGCCAAATCCTTTGCCCGCATTTTTTACCGCAACGGCATCAATAACGGGATGCTGCTCATTGAGACGGATGACCTGTATGACCGCTGCGAGGAAGGGGATCTTCTCACCGTGGAGGTAAACCGCTGCCTGAAGGTAAACGGGCAGGTCATTCCCATCCGGCAAATTCCCGATAATCTGTTTGAGATCATCAAGGCCGGGGGGCTGGTACCCTGCTACCGCGCCCTGAATGAAGCGGCCGAAGCCGCCGAATCCGTCCAAAAGGAGGTGCACTGAGATGGGCTACACCATGGCTGAAAAGATCCTGATGAAAAATACCGGGCTTTCTCACCTGGCACCCGGCGATCTGATCATGACCCGGCCGGATATGTGCATGGTACATGATATCTACACCCCTTTTGTGGTGCAGAAGCTGGATGAGATAAAATTCCGCCGCCTGGCCGACCCGGAAAAGGCTGTGATCTTCCTGGACCACCTGTGCCCCACCAACCAGGCCACCGGCGACCCCCGCCACTACCACAAGGGGCATGAGCTTTCCGATCGCTTTGGTATCCGCAAGCTGCATGCCGGGGAGGGGATCTCTCACACCCTGATGCACGAATACCGCTATGCCCTGCCCGGTACGGTGGTGGTAGCTACCGACAGCCACACTCCCACTTATGGCGGGGGCGGGTGCTTCTGCACCGGGATAGGCTATACCGAAATGGCCGCCACCCTGGGCAGCGGTGAGATGTGGATGAAGGTCCCGGAAGCTATCCGCATTACGGTGGAAGGGGAGCTGCCTGCCGGGGTGTACGCCAAGGATATTGTCCTGCAGGTGCTGAAGGATCTGCGCTCCGACGGTGGCACCTATAAATCGCTGGAATATGTGGGCAGCACCATTGACGCGCTGGATATGTCCGGCCGGTACACCATTGCCAATATGTCGCTGGAGGCGGGCTGCAAAACCGCACTTTTTGCCGCTGACCAGAAAACCGCCGATTACTTTGACCTGCCGCTGGAGAAGATCTCCTGGATCCATCCCGATCCGGATGCCCACTATGTCCGGGAACTGTACTACCGGGCAGAGGAGCTGGTACCCTATCTTTCCTGCCCGCAGGGCGTTGATAATGTTCACTCCATAGAGGAGGTGCAGGGCACCCCACTCAATGAGGTCTACATTGGCAGCTGTACCAATGGCAGCCTGGAGGATATGGCAGTGGCCGCCCGCATTTTGCAGGGGCACCATGTGGCCCCCTATCTCAAGCTTATCATCATTCCCGCCTCCATCGGCATCTATCGCCAGTGCATGCGGCTGGGGTACATCCGTGCCTTTGTGGAGGCCGGCGCCATGGTGGCGCATCCCTGCTGCGGCCTGTGCTGCGGCCAGCCCTATGGCCTGATGAGCGATGGCGAGGTGATACTGGGTACCAATAACCGCAATTTCATCGGACGGATGGGCACCACAAAATCTCTTATCTATCTTAGCAGCCCCGCCACGGCGGCCGCCAGTGCCCTTACCGGTGTCATCACCGATCCCCGCACCGTGACTGCGGACTGATATTGCAAGGAGGAATCATCATGGAGTATAAAATTGCTGTGATCCCCGGCGACGGCATCGGCGTAGATGTCATCCGGGAAGCGGTTCGTTCGCTGGATAAGATCGGCGAGGTTTACGGACATCAGTTCCACAAGGTGGAGCGCCTAGTAGGCGGCTGCTGCATTGATGCCTACGGCGTGCCCATCCAGCCGGAAACACTGGAGCTCTGCCGGGAATGCGACGCCATTCTGTTTGGTGCGGCCGGCGGGCCCAAGTGGGACCACCTTCCCCAGGCCCAGCGCCCGGAAAGCGGCCTGGCCGCCCTGCGCCGTGGCTTTAATCTGTTCTGCAACCTGCGCCCGGCCAAGCTCTACCCCGATCTGCGGGAAAATTCCCCGCTGAAAAACGAGGTGCTGGACCGCGGACTGGACCTGCTGCTGGTGCGGGATCTCATCGGCGGTATCTACTTTGGCGAAAAGGGCACCCGGGAGGGCGCCCGTGGTCGGGAAGGCTACGATGTGGAATGTTACAGCGAATTTGAGGTGGAGCGGGTAGCCCGCCATGCCTTCCGACTGGCGCAGGGCCGCCGCAAGAGCGTCACCAGCATTGATAAATCCAATGCGCTGGAAAGCTCCCGGCTGTGGCGGGAAACGGTGGCCCGCGTAGCGCAGGATTACCCTGATGTGCAGCTGACCAACCTGCTGGTGGATAAGGCCGCTATGGAGCTGACCTGCAATCCCTCCCGCTTTGATGTGATGCTGACCACCAGCATCTTCGGTGATATCCTTTCGGATGAGGCGGGGGTGGCCACCGGCTCGGTGGGGATGCTGGCCTCCGCGGCCATCAATGAAAATGGCTTCGGGCTCTTTGAGCCCATCCATGGCACAGCACCTGATATTGCCGGGCTGGGCATTGCCAATCCCCTGGCCGCTATTGCCTCGGCAGGTATGCTGCTTGAGATCGGACTGGGGCTGAAGGAAGAAGCCGCCGCCATCGACCGGGCCATCAATGAGGTGCTGCACCTGGGCTACCGCACCCCGGATATCTACCTGGAGGGCCGTGGGCTGACCAAGGTGACTACCGAGGAAATGGGCCGCCTGACCGCTGAACATATTCACCGCTAAGACAGGGAGGACACACCATGAAAGATAAGGTAAAGTACGGCCACGAGCTGCTGGGTATCGAGATCCCCGAAGGGACTGACCTCAGCATCCTGCTGCCCAAGCAGCACCCCACCGGCGTTCGCTCGGAGGAGGAGATCGTGGAGGGCGCGCTGGCCCATCCCATTGGGGCCGGGCTGCTGGCCGAGGAGATCCATGCCGGGGATACCGTATGTATCCTCACCAATGACATCACCCGTCTGACCCGCAGCCACATTTATATCCCCATCCTGGTGCGGGAGCTGAATAAGGCCGGCGTGCCGGACGGGGATATCACCATTCTGTTTGCCAATGGGATGCACAGCGCCATGACCGAGGAGCAGATGTGCAGCCTCATCACCGAGGATATTTACCGCCGTGTAACCGTGGTGCAGCACGACTGTGAGGAATCCCCCTGCCAGCTGGTGGGCACCACCAGCTACGGTCATGAGGTGTGGGCCAATAAAATCGCCATGGCAGCCGATAAGCTCATCCTTACCGGCGGTATCCTGGTGCACCACATGGCCGGGTTTGGCGGTGGACGCAAGGATATCATCCCCGGCTGTGCCCGCAAGGATACCATCCTCAGCAACCACAAGATGGTCATTGACCCCAATGCCCAGGCCGGTGTGCTGGAAAACAACCCCGTTCATCTGGACTTTATGGAGGCATGCGCCTTTACCCACCCCGCCTATCTGCTGAATGTCATCTGCGATGACCACGGGATGATCTACCAGGCGGTGGCCTGCCACTGGCGGGGAGCCTACCTGCACGGCGCTGAATTGGCCAAGGATTTCTATCTCTATCCCATCCCGGAACGGCCCGATATCGTCTTTGCCTCCTGCGGCGGATTCCCTAAGGATATTGACCTTCGGCAGAGCAAAAAGGGCTTCTACAATGCCAGCCGTGCCGTGAAAAAGGGCGGCGTCATCATCTGCCTGGCGGAGTGTCCAGAGGGATGCAGCAAAGAGATGGACGATCCCTTTGAGGAATGGCTGGGCCGCTATCCCGATAAGGACTCCGTGGTGGCGGAGCTGAAGCGCAAGGTGAATATGGGCGGGCTGAATTGCTACAAGGTCCGAGAATGCCAGGCCCACTGCCGGCTGATCCTCATCACCGCGCTGGACCAAAAGCGCATGGCTGAAGTAAATGTGGAGTGCTACCCCAAGGAACAGCTCAATGAGGTCATCCGCACCGTTTTGGCGGAATATGACCACCCCAAGGTGCTGTATATGCCGCAGGCCACCCTTACGCTGCCGCTGGTGAAAGAATAAAATCTCTCCCCCGATCATTTGGTCGGGGGAGTTGCTGATTCTATTGCATTTTGTAAGCCGCTGCGCTGCAATAGGTCTGTCCATTGGTGCTGCCGGAGGGCGGCTTTTCTAAGTCCAGTTGGTTAGCTTTCGCTAACTATGAAGAGAAACAGTAACGCACAGATCATCATATAGGTTGATACACCCATAATAAGGATAATAGGCTGTGGGGTATTGCGAGTAAACAGCCAGTTCACCGCCCGTAGAGGTTGCCTTTATCACGGTATCCTTGCCACGGATATCACAGTTATTATAACTATTCGCATAAATGCCATAGGAGGTCCCTGTGGCGGTAACACCAATGGTAAATCCATCGATAGCTGTAATTCCATTATAGCGCTGGCTCGTAGTGGATTGACCAATCGCGGTGACCCTGCCGGAGTGCCGGGTGCTCTCAGTGCTGTACTGCGGCGATTACGCCGGTGAGGATGAAGCGTGGCTGACCCTGAGCCGTGAGGTAAAGGCCAGGGAGCTGCCCCCCACCGGGGCCCCGCGCATTCTTGGCATTGTGGCACCCTACACCGGGCGGGAGATCGATCCCCAACGATATTGCTCCCGGCTAGTGCTGCCGGTGGAAGAATGAACAAATACAAAATCCCTTTTCTCCTGTCCCTTTAATCCACAGTTTACTTGCCATACCGAAATATGTTACAATAAAAAAAGAAGCATACAGAGAGGAGGACTGCCCGTGAATATCCGCGAACTGGCCAAGGAAGCCGGTGTTTCGGTTGCCACCATCTCTCGTGTCATCAACCACCCGGAGGCGGTGCTGCCGGAGACCCGCGAACGGGTGCAGACCATCATCGAAAAATACAACTACAACCCCAAGCCAGTCAACCGCGGGCGGCGGGCCGTCACCCTCATCGTTCCCGCGGCCAAGCGGGCACAAACCCTGCTTTCGGGGGTGCAGTCGGTACTGGCGCCCAAGGGGATTCTGGTCAACCTGGTGGAGTTCTCTCCCCTTTCGGGAGGAATAGCAGCCTGTATTCAGGCTGCCGCCGCGGCAAAGCCCCTCGGAATGCTGATCGCCGGGGAGCCCTCTCTACCACCGGAGGCGCTGCCTGCCGAGCTGCCGGTAGTGCTGCTGGGCAGCTATGATCGATTGGAAAACTGCAATATCTGCGGTATCCATTACCGGGACGCCGCAGAAAAAATGGTTTCACATCTCCATACTATGGGCCACCGCTCCATTTGGCTGCTGCAAAGCAGCGGAGAATCCCCCGAAAAGGCCGCCATCACCGCCGGTTACCGGCAGGCGGCGGCCGCGCTGGGGCTGACCGACCGCCAGTGCCGTGTGCTGGAGGCGGAGGACAGCGTAGTGGGCGGCTACCGCATCTGCCGCGAGGAAATACTGACCGAGAAGCCGCCGCAGGCCGTCTTCGCTGTCAGTGATGAGCTGGCCATGGGTGTCATCAAGGCTGCACGGGAGGAAAATATTCCCCTGCCAGAGGGACTGGCTGTTGCTGGTTTTACCGGCAGTGAGGCTGCCGCTGTCATTACCCCGGCGCTGACCACCATGGAGCACCCGCTGGAGCGTTTGGGTGCGGTGGCAGCCCGCCGCCTCATCGAGCTCATCGAGGACAGCGCGCTGTACCAGGTGGAGACCCACGAGATCGTATTGAAATCCAAGCTCAAGATCCGCCGCAGCTGCGGCAACCGCAAAGAGATCTACGAGTTGTTTGAGTAAGGAGGGTACAAAATGTCGTTGCTATCCGTCAATTTTATGGGCCTGCCGCTCAAAAATCCTATTATAGCGGCAGCCGGTCCCTGGTGTCGTGATGCCGCCGCCATGCAGAAGGCCATTGACGCCGGTGCGGCGGCCGTTGTTACCGAGACCATCGCCCTGGAAAAAAGCCATATCGTCAGCCCGCGTATTTTTTACCGTCAGGGCGAAGTTTACAATACCACCCTGTACAGCACCATGACGCTGGAGGATGTGGAGCAGGAGGTAGAGCGCCTGCAAAAGGGCAACGCCTTCCTCATCTGCAATATTCGGGGAACGACCCCTTCCGAGCTGCGGTACCTGGCCAGCCGCATGCAGCGCCTAGGTGCAGATGCGCTGGAGCTGTGCTGCTTTACCCCCATCGGCACCAAGCTGGAGGATATCAGTATTCGGCCGGAGGAGGTCGGGGAAATGGTGCGCAGCGTCACTTCGGCGGTGGAAATCCCCGTTATGGTGCGACTGCCGCACCATGCGGCGCTCAATCCTGCCTTTGCCCGTCAAATCACCCAGAACGGCGCCCGTGCCATCAGTGCCATTGAATCGCTGGAGGGCATCAACGGCGTGGATATTGAAAACGCCCGCTGCGAAATGGCGGCCATCGGCGGCTGCACCGGCAGCCATCTGCGTCCGCTCTCGCTGGCGGCAACGGCGGTACTGCATCAGCTGGCCGATTGTGAGATCGCCGCGATGTGCGGTGTGGAGGACTGGCACAGCATCATCGAGTTCCTGATGATGGGCGCCACTGCGGTGGAGATGGGCTCCGCCATCATGCTGCGGGGCTATGGGCACATCACCGAAACACTGCGCAAGCTGGAGGATTGACTGCGGGAAAAGGGCTATTCTTCCCTAGATGAGCTGCGCGGCAACGCACTCGCCTCTCTTACCGCTTTTGAGGAGCTGCCAGAGCGCCTGCTGCGGGTCAAAATGGCCGCTCCCTGCGATGGCACCTGCCCCGATGGCTGCCGAGCACGCTGTGTCGGCGCCTGCCTGTACGATGCCATTTCTCAGGGGACGGAGGGCATCACCGTCGATGCCGCCGCCTGCAGCGGCTGCGGCCTATGCGTCTCCCTCTGCCCCAAAAAGCTCTTCATTATGAAGTAAATTCCAGCCGGAGGGCCGCAGCTCTCCGGCTTTTGTTTGATATGAATGTAACAATGAACAAATGTTACATCAAAATGTTGTCCATTCCGCTGAAATATTGGCGGAAACGCAAAAAACTATTGAAATCTTGACGAATCCTTGCTAAGATGCAGATGTAACAGATAATCAATGTTACATTAAGAAGCAAGCGCTTGATGTTACAAAAAGATCTGATGTTTTGGAAGGAGTTGTCCCCTATGTCAAAGATCCCCGTCGGCTACAGTCTGAATGACTGCCCGCCCATCAAAGAAACGGTCCCGCTGAGTATCCAGCAAATCGTCGTTCTCGTTTTTAATGTTCTGCCCGTTCCGCTGCTTATTGGCGCCGGCATCGGCCTTTCCGCCAGCGAGATCACCATTTTGGTGGCTGGCTGTCTGCTCGTCACCGGCATCGCCACCCTGCTGCAGACAATCGGCGTTGGCCCCATTGGCGCGCGCCTGCCCATCCCGCTGGAGTGCAGCTTTGTCTTCGTTGCCCCCGGCATTGCGCTGGGCGCCCAGTACGGTTTGGCGGCGTTCACTGGTGCCTGCCTCGTCGGCAGCATTATCACCACCATTCTGTGGACCGGCCTGCATAAGCAGCTCTCTATCCTGTTCAAGCCCTATATCACCGGCGCGGTCGTTATGGCCCTGGGCCTCAGCCTTTGCAGCGTTGGCATTGGCTACTGTGCGGGCGGTGTAGGCTCCGCTGATTACGGCGATCCCATTAACCTGCTGCTGGCTGCCGGCACCATCATTATCATGGTCCTGCTCAACCACTTCTGCAGCAAGAACTTCCTTTCCAAGGCTTCTCCCCTCATCGCCATTCTGGTTATGAGCGCCGCGGCAGCCGCCTTTGGCAAGCTGGATCTTTCCCCCATTGGCGAGGAGGCATGGATCCGTATCCCCCAGCCCCTGCACTTCGGCATCAAGTTTGAGCTTGGCCCGATCATCTCCATCTCCATCCTGTGCTTCATTGCCCTGGTTGAACTGATGGGCGACCAGACCACCGCTTCCATGCTGGCAAAGAACAGCCTGCCCACCAGCCATGAGACCAAGGGCGGCGTACTGGCCCAGGGCGTTGGCAGCGTTATCTCTTCCATGTTCAATATGGTTCCCGTCATCAGCGGCAGCGCCAATATCGGTCTGTGCGGTCTTTCCGGTGTTACCAGCCGCTATGTCACTGCCATCGCCGGCGGTGTAGTAGGTCTCTGCGGTCTCTGCCCCAAACTGTGCGCCGTGTTCTCCTGCATTCCCTCCGCTGTTCTGGGCGGCGTGGCCCTCTCCGCTTTCGGCACCATCCTGGTTTCCGGCATGAATGTTATCCATAATGGCGGCCCGCTCACGGCCCGTACCACCACCATCGTGGCCATTTCTCTGGCTGTCGGCGTTGGCTTCAGCGCGGCTCCCGATGCTTTGGCAGCGCTGCCCTTCTGGGCCTCCAGCCTGCTCAGCGGCGTACCCGGCACCGCCATCACCGCTGTTGTTCTCAGCCTCATCCTGCCTGAGAAAAAGGAAGAAAAGGCCGCCTGATCCCGGCGAAAGGAGAAAACATTATGAAAACTGTACTGTACCAAAATGCCGATTGGATCATCACCATGGATGAGGAGCGCCGCCGCTACCGTCATGCGGATCTGCTCATCAGCGGCAAAGAGATCAAGGCTATCGGCAAAAACCTCAAGGACACCCTTGGCGATACCGTCACCATCGATGAAGTAGTAGATGCCAGCGGCCGCGTTATCCTGCCCGGCTTTGTCAATACACATCATCACACCTGGCAGACTCTTATCCGCAATATCAAGGCCACTCAAGGCCTGCGCCTGGAGCCCTGGCTCACCACCATGTACGAGATCTATAAGGACCTGAACACTGATGTAGCCCGTGCCGGTGTTTATGTGGCGCTGGGCGAGGGACTGAAAACCGGTATCACCACCTCCAATGACCTGTGGTATCCCCACCCCGTCGGCGTTACCTGCCTGGTGGATGCCGAGATTGAAGCGGCCAAGGAACTGGGCATCCGCTTCCATCCGGTGCGCAGTTATCACTCCGTCACCAGTGATATTGTCCCTCCCGAGGTGGTGGACAGCATCGAAGGCGTTATGGGCGATGCCGAGCGCCTGGTAAAGAAGTACCACGATCCTTCCCGTTTCTCGATGTGTCAGGTCGGCATCGGCCCCAGCATCGCCTATTATGAAACGGAAGAAATCGTCCGTGCTACCATCGATCTGGCCGAAAAGCTGGACATCAAAGTGCATGGACACCTGGCGGAAAGCCGTGGCGAAGTCGCCTTTGTGGAGGAGCACTACGGCTGCCGGCCCGCCGAATGGTTCCGTCGTCACGACCTGCTGGGCGACCGCTTCTACTACGCCCACTGCATCCACCTTAACGATGAGGAGGTACAGCTGATGGCGGATACCAACACCGGTATTTCCACCTGCCCCATCTCCAATATGTACCTCAGTTCTGGCTCCTGCCGAATCCCCGACCTGCTGCGTGCCGGTGTCAAGCGCTTCGGCATCGGTGTGGACGGCGCTGCCAGCAGCAACTCCGCCAGCATGATGGAGGAGATCCGTGTCAGCTACCTGCTCAACCGTCTCAGCTGGGGCGATGACTCCATCGGCTGCGAGGACATTCTGTACCTTGCCACCGCCGGCGGTGCCGCGGCACTGGGTCGTGATGACATCGGTCATCTCGCCCCCGGCATGGCGGCGGATTTCACCCTAATGAACTGGAACCAGCTGCAGTATGCCGGCGGCTGCAATGACCCCGTAGACTGTATTGTCCTCAGCGGTGATGCCCGCATGATCGAAACCGTCGTGGTCAATGGCGAAACCGTTGTAAAGAACGGTCGCCTGACCAAAGTGAACGAGGAAGAAAAACGGGACTACGCAGCCGCAGTGGGCCGCGAGCTGCTCACCAAAGCTTCTGCCCGTATCCCCGGTCTCAAGGCTGACCTTGTATGATTTGATCTTCCCTTCTGACCTCCTCAAATAACCTCTATACAGCACAGCAGTCCCCGGCCGTCATGGCCGGGGACTGCTTGCATTAGGCATTCAATCAATGGTGTCCCTAATGAGACTCTTATACGCCCTGATATTACAAAAGAAAATAATTTAATAATTTTCCATTCAGATTATTCATCATAAAACATTATTTTTCGACAAAGATTTCTTGATTTTCAGTCAAAAATGCTATATTACAGAATTAACAATAAATCTTATATAGAAAGGGTAATTTTTGTGCGCGAACCAAATACGGAAGAAATGACAATGTCGAAATTCTACGCGGCAGTCGGGGGAGACCTTTCCGATGTGCTGGAGCGGCTGGAGGATCTAGACATTGTCAAATTTTATTTACCGGAATTTGAGAATGATCCCTCCTACGAAGGGCTGATGCAGAGCCTGAAGAATGGCGACCTGCAAAGCGCCTTCCGTGCGGCGCACACACTAAAGGGCATCGGTTATAATTTGGGCCTGAACCGGCTGGGAGACCGCGCAGCAGCCCTTTGTGAAGTACTGCATACTGGGAGCGTCCCCGCACCGGAATTACTGCGGCAGTTGACAGAGGAATACTGCTGTGTGATCGATGCGATCCATGAGCTGAAAAGCGAAATTTAAGTAGAAATTCAAATGATCAAGGGTTTTCTCTTCCAATTTCTCGGTAAAGCGCGCCAAAATCAATGTTTGGCCCATTTTCTCCCCTTATTCTGCTACAATCAAGACACCAAAGCGGAAAGCACCGAACCAGGTGTTTTTTTAGAGAGTATTGAGGAGGAAAGAACTATGGTAAACTATTATGTGATCAGCAAGAACGAGAAAGCGGTCGGCCAGGGCGGAGAAACCCTGTACGGGGTATGTGCCTGCACCCTGCACGATGGCGTTATGGAAGTGCAGAACTGCATCTACGGCATATCCGGTGATCTGGCCTGGCTAAAGACGCTGCGGGGTAAACTGAATGACGGCGAGGTGGACCCGGTGCATCTCGGCGATATTATAGCGGATGAACTGTACATGAGGGCGCATTGACTGTGCCCTCTCATCCGGGAAGGACCTGTTTTTATGCGTTTGGCAATTTGTGATGACAATGAGCTGGAACGGAGAATCTTGCACAGCCTGCTTAAAAAATACTTTTCCGAAGCATCCATCAGCTGCGAATTCACCTTATATGACCACGGAACAACACTTTACTATGATATTATGGATGGAATGGAGTTTGATATCATCTTCCTCGACCTGTTCATGGAGGATTCCTTTGGCCTGACAATCGCGAAAAGTCTGCGGGAGCTCTTCTACCGTGGCAGAATCGTATTCTGCACCGCCAGCGCCGATTATGCACTGGAAAGCTACAGCGTCTATGCTTCCGGATATATCGTAAAGCCGTACCGGATTAAGGATATCCGGCACACGCTGGATTGGCTTCTGCAGGAATACCAAAGCGGCAGCTATGGGCTTGTGCAAAAATCCTCGATCAAATTTATCCCGGTCAATGAGATCATGTATGTAGAAAGCAGCAATACAAAGTGCATCCTGCACCGGGCGGATGGCCGCACCTACCATGTGTATAAAAAGCTGAATGAAATAGAGGCAGAGCTTAATGACGCACGGTTTTTGCGCTGCCACCAAAGCTACCTGGTCAATATGAATTATGTCAGCGAGGCCAATGACAGCTTCGTACTCCAAAATGGGGATATGGTACTCATCCGGGCAAAAAGCAAACGAATGATCCTGCAAAAGGTACTGGAATATAAGGAGAAAACATACAGAATGCGCAACTATTTATCGAAGCACAGCATGGTGTGACAACTTTGCCGTAAAAAAGCTGCTGCTCCACGATGGCCTGCAAAGCGGGTAAAATCATTGCAAAGAAATAGCACAGGGCGGAAAAGACATCGAGGCCGTTCTTGTGAAGCGCAATCATTCGCATAGCACTACTGTGTAAAATAGAAAGGGGGGTTCTCGTGCCCACCATTGTTGCCTTGGGCGAAATGCTCATTGACTTTGCCCCGGTGGCTGCCGACGCCGCCGGATACCCCACGCTAAAGGCCCAGCCGGGCGGTGCGCCCTGCAATTTTCTCGCCGCACTGCAAAAATACGGCTGCTCCACCGCAATGATTGGGAAGGTCGGGGACGACCGCTTTGGCCGCCTGCTCGTTAAAACCGCCGCCGATTGCGGCATTGAGACCCGCGGCATCATAAAAGACGCCGCTGCCTTCACCACCATGGCATTTGTCACGCTGGATACCGCTGGGAATCGGGAGTTCAGCTTTGCCCGCAAGCCCGGTGCAGATACCTGCCTGACCAAGCACGAGGTGGATTACAGCCTGATCGATGACTGCCGGGTGTTCCATTTCGGCGCATTAAGTCTAACTGATGAGCCCGCGCGAACTGCGACCCAAAGGGCGGTGGCATACGCCAAAGCGCAGGGCAAGCTCATCAGCTTTGACCCCAACCTGCGCAAGCCGCTTTGGCCGGACGACGCCGCGGCAGCAACGCAGATGGAGTGGGGACTGCATCAAGCGGATATCGTCAAAATCAGCGATGAAGAAGTGGATTTCCTGTGGCACACCACTCCGGCGGCAGCGGCGCAAAAGCTGCTGCGGGAGTACGGCGTCCGCCTTGTTTATGTCACCATGGGCCCCCGGGGATGCTATTTTGCCAACCGCAGCGGCAGCGGCACGACTGCCTGTCCCACCGGCATCCATGTGGTGGATACCACCGGAGCAGGGGATATCTTCGGCGGCAGTGCCATGAGCCAAATGTTGAAGCTTGACAAAGCCCCGGAGGCATTGTCAGCAGAGGACATGTCCGCCATCACCCGCTTCGCCTGCTGCGCCGCCAGCCTCTCCACCCGCCACCACGGCGGCATCAACAGCATCCCAGAGGAGCAGGAAGTGCTGGAGCTTATGCGGCAGGGATAATGCCCGCAAACCCGCTTGAATACAACAAAAAAGGCCCCCACTCTTTCGAGTGGGGGCTTCTGGTTGCGGAGAGAGGATTTGAACCTCCGAAGGCCCTCTTGCGGTGCCCGTCTCATTGCTCGCTTATGCGTCGCACTCGCCGACCGCTGCGCCAAATTCTTCTCCCTACATCCGCCACTGGCGGCAGTCGAAGAATTTGCCCCGGGTTAACCCTCCGGTCGAAGGTTCAAACCCCATTTTACAGCAAAAAACAATCCCCCGACCAAATGGTCGAGGGATTATTTCTGGTTGCGGAGGGAGGATTTGAACCTCCGACCTCCGGGTTATCGCTTCGCGCCCCTTGCGGTGCCCGAAAAAATCTTCGCGCTATTCGCCCGCTCGATTTTTTCGACCGCTGCGCAAACGCCCTCCTCGCTGTATCCGCCGCCGGCGGCGCTCGGGGGCGTTTCCCAACGAGCCACGCTCGTCGGTCTCATAACCCAGAGTTGTAGATGCAAACTTTCTCTACAAACATAAAAATATTCCTCACTCAAAATGAGTGAGGAATACTTTTCTGGTTGCGGAGGGAGGATTTGAACCTCCGACCTCCGGGTTATGAGCCCGACGAGCTACCGAGCTGCTCTACTCCGCGATATAAGGCACCTCTTTCGGGTGCCATATCATATTAGCACAGTTGAATGCCCCTGTCAAGGGGAATTTTCGCCGCAGCAGAAGATTACTCCTCCGGTGCGTCTTCGTGCTCTTCGCCGCCCAGGTATTCTACCAGGTCCTCATCATCCAGTTCCTCGGTGCAGGCGGTGTGGTGACGGCGCAGCAGCACCATTACAGCGGCGGCCGCTCCCAGCAGGGCCACCAGCACGGCAATTACAGTGCCCCAGCAGCATTTGCATTTTTTGTTTTTCATCCGTTGTTTGTCTCCTTTCCGCGGCAGCCTGCCGCATTCCGTCTATATTATAATCCTTTTTTCCGCAAATAGCAATGCGCCGCAAAAAATGTTTTGGCATTCTCTGCATTCTGTGGTATAATGCATTTATCTGTAGGATTTTAGCCGATCCTGCCGCGCTTTATTTCAGTCAAAGTCAAGGAGGCACTCCCATGAATCCCAATTCCTGCGAAGCCCTGCCCGGCAATTACCGCCAAACCCGCGAGATCGACTTTGTCAATCTTTCCCGGGAAAATATCATCGGTCTGCTGCTTACTCTCGTGCTGCTGGTCGGCCCGGTGCTGCTGGTTCTGCCCAGCCATCCCTTTACCCTGCTTTCTTCCGCCAAAAATACCGTCTTTTCCCTGATTTACTGCCTGGGCGCGTTCCTGCTTATGGTCGCTTCCATGCGCCTGCAGGCCAAGCTGCACGGCTTCTGCCTTTATAAAACATGCGGCTGCCCCGTTGAGTATGTTTCCATGGGATTTTATATCGTTGCCTGCACCGGCCGTATGTATGTCCGCCGCAACTCCTGGCTTACCGGCACCCTCATTCCCGCCGTTGTTTGGTGCGGATTGCTGCTGGCTGCCGCTTTTGCCGTTTCGGAGCAGTGGTTCTGGATCCCGTTCCTGATGTTCCTCGTTTCCCTTTCCGGCTGGGCCGGTAAATTTGTGGCCATTGCGGTGGTGCTGGGCCAGCCCGCCGGCAGCTACCTGCAGGATAACGGAGGCTCCATCAAGGTATATACCCCCGCGGAGGTTTGACCCATGGCATACTGGATGACACACCTGCGGGTAGCGGAAGCCCTGCTGCGCTGCCTGCCGGAGGGGATCTCCCTCCCCCATTATTACGCCGGTTCCATTGCGCCGGATTGCGGCCGCACCGAGTGGAATGAGGACGGTACACCGCGTTATCTCCCTGGCCGGGTGGTGACCCACTGGCTGAAGAAGGATGAAGCACTGGACCGCTGCCTCATTGATTTTGAGGGCTTCTACAATGCAATGATGCCCCAGGCGGCCGATGATGGGGCCCGTGCCTTCTACTGGGGATATTATATTCACCTTATTACTGATGCCATGTGGCAGGAACGGGTGCTGCGTCCCCGCCGGGAATCCCTTGCGGATCCTTCCAAGGAGAACATTGCCGCCATGCGGGCCGATCTGAAGCTGGCCGATTTGGCCGATTATCGGGAAAATCCCCACTACCCTCCGCTGGAGACCCTGCGCAATACCCCCTCCTTCCCCAACCGCTACCTCGACTACTACACCGAGGACGACATTGAAAACCAGGTGCATGGCATCCCCCAGCGCCTGGCAGAGGAAGCCGCCACTGCTGAGGAAAGTCTTTGGCTTTCCCCGGAGGAGCGCGATGAGTTTATTATGTTTGCCACCGCCAAGTGCATGCAGATGGTGCGTGCCCACCTGGCTTAATTTATCCACCCACCGAAAGACCGCCTGCGGGCGGTCTTTTTCTCTCTGCACTCCCGGCATTTGTTGACACCGTACTTTACCGCATGGTAGAATGAAAATAGGCAATTTCCCCGATTCCAGCTCAATTTTTTAGCGAACCGAAAAGGAGGCTATGACCGTGAACCACATCAAAAAATGCTTGCTTCTGCTGCTTGCTGTTCTGCTGCTGTGCTCCTGCGGCGTCCAGGATACCCCCGCGCCCGATCCGCAGCCCGCCCCGGCTGAAAGCTGCACCATCGGCGGCTCCTTTACAGCCACCGTCCGGGATGTGATCCCCGATTACTGCCTGGATGACACCACTCCGCTTGTCGCTGTCGTAACAGAGTTCCAGTCCCAGCCCTTTACTGTGTATGTAGGGGAGGAGCTTGGTAAAAAGCTGCTGGAGGAGCAGAACGGCCAGCCTCTCGTTTTTACCGTAACACCCCTTACCGTTGACCGCAGCAGGGAAGAAGTGAAGAAGCTTTCGCCCGCCTCTCTCCTGCGGGAATTCAACCTGCAAATCACCGATTGCCGCCCCGCCGAAGATGGTGAACTCGGGTTGGAAAGTCTGCACCTTACCATCGAATAATTTTACCGATAATATCCGCACTGCAACACCGCCTGGCTGTGGCGGTGTTTTTTATGCCACGGGGATGGTTGCTTTGGGAAAGACCGTGCCGGGCCAGGGAAGGGGCGCAGCCCGGCGGCTTTGCCGCCTAAGGCGCGGGCC
>ENA-ORSS01000306-ORSS01000306.1-human-gut-metagenome-genome-assembly--contig:-NODE-306-length-61408-cov-6.043796_pt1 | contig 61408 bp, 67 predicted proteins | sample MGYA00241899_ERZ509162 | MGnify/ENA primary metagenome ERZ509162 (study PRJEB26280, sample SAMEA2338641) | human gut metagenome | biome: human gut; feature: human-associated habitat; material: faeces... | reverse complement strand
AGCTGAAATAGAATACACAATGACTTGGAATAAGTAAGAGCCAAATTACAATTTAGTAATTAGTTAGAAAAATAGTAATTTATATGATAGAATGTTAAGTGAAAAAGGACAAGATAAAATGAATAGTAAAGAAATATTAGCAAAAATAAGAGAACTTTCTAATGAAGAAAAAAGGAAAATCAATTACGAGAAATTAAAGGAGATAATGGAATATATGACACCTGATGAAATAATTGAATTAAGTAATATAATAGGATATCCTGTTTTTATTAGATTATGTATGGGAGTATTACAACATAAAATTATTCTATTACAAGATGGTGCAGCAGCAATAATAATTAATAATGAAGGGAAAATATTACTTCAAAGTAGAGCTGATAGAGATTTATGGGGATTACCTGGAGGGTGTCAAGAATTAGGTGAGAGTTTTAAAGATACTATAATTAGAGAAGTTAAAGAAGAAACTAATTTAGATGTAGAAGAAAAAGATTTAGAATTAATAGATATAGTATCAGGAAAAACTAGAATAAATAGTTATCCAAATGGTGATGTTGTAATAAATAATACAGCCCTATATTGCATAAGACATTATACTGGAGAATTAAAATTGGATGAAGAATCTAAAGAAATGAAATTCTTTGACTTGAATAACTTACCTAAAAATCAAAATGATCCAGATTTAATAGAAATTTATAAAAAATACAAAAGAAAACAAATAGAAGATTCGAAAAAATAAATTATAAGTTATAAACTAATGAGGAGAGAAAAATAATATATGGAAGCGGACGAAATAGATAAACTAAGTGATGATCTTAATGCTATGTTAAGATCTCAGAGTTCAGATAGTTTGATACAATTTTTCGAAGATCATTTAAAAATTAAAATATCTGAAGATATTGATCTAGAAGATATGAATGATGAAAGAGCTGTGAAAATTTGGAAAGATCTAATGAGTAAAATTGAAAGAGGAGATTATAACCATTTTTTGCAGTTAATAAAAAATAATCATGATCATTTAATACTTTTGATGAAATTTTCATCAAAATCAGAGGATATAAAATCGCTCGTAGAAGATAGCGATAAATTAGGAATACCAGAATATGAGGTGCTAGATTTAATAAAAGCTACACATGATGTTGAATATATAAAAAGTTATATAAGGGATAGAGCAAAATTTGGAATAGCACATTATGATGTAATAGATTTGATTAAATCCACACATGATTCAAATTATATAAAAAGCTGCATAGAGGATAGGAAAAATTTAAGATTATCTCCAACTGAAGTGGGGGATTTAATTGAAGCTACACATGATGTTGAATATATAAAAAGTTGTATAAGCGATAGAAAAAAATATGGGATGCCATTACATAATATAGCACAATTGATCAAGTCTACACAAGATTCGGAATATATAAAAAAGTGTATCAAAGAAAACAGCAAGGATTTAGGATTACCGCTATACGAAATAGTTGATTTAATAAAAACTACAAAAGATTCAGAATATATAAAAGAATGTATTGCAGATAAAGAAAAATTTAGGCTATTGCCAAATGATATAATTGAGCTGATTAAATCGACGCAAGATAATGACTATATAAAAGAGTGCGTGAAAAATAGAACTAAGTTAAACCTGTCAAAATATTATATCGTAGATTTGATAAAAACTACAAAGGATCAGGAATATATAAAGAAATGTATAGAAAATACAGTTGAGTTAGGATTACTAAATTATGGTATAGTAGATTTAATAAAAGCTACACAAGATATGGAATATGTAAAGAAATGTATAGTTGATAGAAAAAAAATAGGAATTGGACAAAAAGGTGTAATAGATCTAATTAAATTTACTCAGGACAAAGAATATATAAAAAAATGCATAACAGATATGGAGTTCATAAGAGAAGATAAATCTACTACAGTTGAATTGATTTTGGCAAGTGGGGACATAAATTTTATACAGGATTGTGAAAATAGTCTTAATTTGGAGCAAAAAGATATTGAAAAATTAAGGATGTTTACCACAGAGTCGAAAATTAATCTGCCTCCAAACATGACAATAGGAATAGAAATTGAAACTGAAGGCAAAGAAAATGATAACAGCGAATTAATAAAAAATTCTTTAAGAGATACTAGCTGGAAAGCAAAAGGAGATGGTAGCTTAGTAAATGGAACCGAAGTAGTGTCTCCTATATTAACAAGTAAGGACGGAAATGTATCTAATGAAATAAAAAGTGTTTGTGCAATTTTAAATGGAATACCTCAAATTATAAGTGAGAGATGTGGAGGACACATACATATTGGTGCGGATTATCTAACAGATAAGCAAGATTGGATTAACCTAATTGGAATTTGGACAAGTAGTGAAAAAGCATTGTATACTATATGTAATAAAGAAGGAGATATTCCAAGAGAAGGTGTTCCTCGATATGCACAACCGATATCTAAAAAAATTGAAGATGCTATGGAAAGTGGAACAATAAATTTAGATGGAGAAGAAGATCTTTTAAAATTTGCTAATGAAGTTGTACAAATTCAGGGGTCTAGATATTCTGGAATCAATTTTTGCAATGTGGGAAAATATGGAAAAAATACAGTAGAATTTAGATTACCAAATGGAACAATAAACCCTAATACTTGGATAGAAAATATAAATCTTTTCGGTGGAATTGTCAAAAGTGCACATGAATTAACAATGATACAATCAAAGTCTGAAGAACAAAGAACAGATAGCGAGAAAAAAGTACTAGATGATTTTGAAATATTACAAACAGAAGAAGATGAGAATCAAATAGCAAAAGCGTTAATAGAGTTATGCATACCCCTAGAAGATAGACATATTTATATGGATAGATATAGAACAAATACCCCACTATTAGATGCTTCTCAAGATATAAAAAATGCAATTACAGATCAAATTAGTACAAATAAAATAGGAAAGAAGTTATTTACAGGAAAAAATGCAGTAAAAGGCGAAGATTATGAAAAAAGTTCAGCAATAATTGAACAAGCACTAAATGAACACGACATAAATTACGAAATGGAACAGGGGGAATAATATGCTAAAAAAAATTGTAATAATAGAAGGCGATAATAAAATACAATGTGATTCTGAAAAAGAAGTCGTAAAAATATTAATAGATAGCAACTATTATAACTTGACGGAGAAAGAAAAGAAAGAAAAAAGAGAAATAAAGGCAATGGCTAATTGCATGAATAACAAAATGAAAATAGTCGATCAAATAGATATAAACAATGAGAGTGTTGATGATAAATTTATAATTATAGATGAGATGACATACATTTTATCATTGTTGATGACAAATAATATAATCCTTTTAGAGAGAGTAGACTCAAATATATACACAGGTACAATAGATAAAAGTAAAATAAAAGATAATTATATAATTGTAAATAAATTTGCAAAAGAATTATTAGAAAGTTATTTAAAAAGAGTTCAAAGGAAGAAGTGACGTGAATGATTAAAGTCGAGAATTATCCAAATGCATATAAGGAAGTATATGAAATACTAAAGTATGTACCAAAAGAAGATTTAAAAAGAGTACCTAAAAAATTTATGGATATGCTAGAAGAAAAGATGAATAAAAACTATAAATTTTCTATAGACACAAGCAATGATTTTATTGAGGAACAGGAATTAATGATTGAAACAAGAACGATACTAGCATACATATTTTTAAATTATTGGGCAACAGAAATTCAAAAAGAAAAAGTAAATATAAAGTTTAAAAAAGATATAGAAGATGCTGAAAAACAAAAGAGAGATCTATATAATGTTGATATATTAAAAAATAAAAAACAGTTAAAAGAAAACATTGGAAAAGAACAAGAAAATGCAATGGTAATATATAAGAAAGAAAACTTTATTACTAAAATATTTAACACTATTAAAAAATTTTTTGGTATGAAACATTAAACTGGAAATAATAAATTAAAATCTCATAATAAATATTTTTAAAAGTTAAGGAGAAAAAATGAAAGTAGTTTCAAAAATAATTTTAATTGTTGTATTTTTAATAATCGCATTAGCAATAATATTTTTTATAGTAGATTATAATAGAGTTCAAAAACAAGAAAAACCTATATTTTGTATATTAGAAAGTGCAGCAAATGATGGAGGAACAAAAATATATATTGGATTAGGATATAAGGTCATAGATTTTCATACAAAAGCTGGATTTGATGATATAAAAATTGGAACATGGTTTATGGATTATGATGATTTTGAAGAAGAAATTAAAGCATATGAAAAAAAGCATGAAGAAGATGCTTTAAAAAATATGAAGATTATAAAAGTAAAAGGAAAATTGTATGTGAATAATGGAGAAGAAAGTACTATTACAGGTAGATGTGGAAATATGGATGGGCAAATTAATTCAAATGTAACTCAGGATGAGATACCAACGCAAGATGATCAAGCTAACTTTAAAGGGATTTATGAGTATCAATATGGTGCAGATGATACTATTGAAGTTAAAATTAATGAAAAATGGTATGTATTTAGACAAAAAGATATATAATCTAAAATTGTAAAGGGGAGATTTATAATGGGAGTAGAAACTAATTTAACAAAACAATATGATGAGATTCAAATGCAACCTAAAATTGAAAGAACAGATTCATTTTATGATGGTAAACTATTAGAAATAATAGGTTATAGAATTTTATCATTCTTAATAACTCTTGTATCTTTTGGAATTGCCTCAGCATGGGGGGAGAAACTTTTAATTGCTTATGATGTAGAGCATACTGTGTATAATGGAAAAAGATTAAAATTTAATGGAACTGGAGCATCATTATTTGTACAGAAATTTAAATGGATATTCTTTTCTATTATAACTCTTGGAATCTATACACTATGGATTCCTGTAAAAAAACAAAAATGGATTGCATCTAATACATATTTCGAAAACGAGCCAAATACAAAAGGAGATAGTTGTTTTACGGGAGGTCTATTAGGACTAATTGGAGTAAACTTATTTTGCAAACTTTTAACACTTATATCATTTGGAATATTATATCCATTTGGACTTTGTTACAAACAAAGATGGATTGCAAAACATACTGTTATAAACCGTAAAAAGATAGTATTTGATGGAAAAGCAGTAAGCTTAATTGGACATTACTTATTATGGTGGTTCTTATGTATTATAACATTTGGAATTTATGCTTTATGGCTAAATATAAATGTTACAAAATGGTACACTAAAAATACACATATAAAAAACAATATATATTAAACTTTTATGTGAAGATGGTAGCACAGAAGAAATTAGATATTTAAAATATTAAAAGATAACGAAAATAAATATTGCAATAAAAAAACCTATGTTATATAATGGATTTACCGAAAAAGTAACAAATTAATTGATAGGAGGCATAACTATGCTAGAATCAAGAAAACCCTTTATGGTTGAATTCTCTGGAACTCCTGAAGCAGGAAAAACTTCAACAATTAGTGTAGTTGCTGAAATTTTACGGAATGCAAATTATAAAGTAACTACATTAAAGGAGTCGGCAGAATCTTTACCGAGTGAAATAGTTAAAGGTACATTTCATGCTAATATGTGGATGCATTTTATTACACAGGCTGGAATACTTAGAGCTTTTTACTCGAATGCAGATATTGTATTAATAGACAGAGGAATAGTTGATAGCGAATTTTACGGTCAAAAGTTCCTGACAGAAGGTGGATGCAGTAAGGAAGACTATGAAGAATTTGAAAAAATGTTTTTAAAATGTTTAAAGCCAGATTTGTTCATAACTCTTATGGTGACACCTGAAGAATCTATTAAACGTAGAGGCGGAGAAGGACGCCTGGTAAACAAAGAGTATGTTAGGAAGTATAATGAGGCCTATTTGAAGTTTTTTGCAAAGATAAACTATCCAAAAGAAATCATTAGTACTGATAGAAAAGAACTTCACGAAGTTAGTAATGAAGTTTCAAACATCATTCTGAGTTATTTGCAGTAAAAGGGTTTAGGGCACAGGAAGATATTTTCTTGTGCCCATTTCCATAATTATATGAAAAATAAAGAAAAGGAAAGTTATATGAAAAAATTTATAGAAAAAATTAGAAATATATGTGAAAAAAATAAAAATGTGGCAATGTTTATAGATATGGATGGAACAATAAATGAATATGTAGTATACTCAGAAGCCACTGTTTCAAAACAAATGGAAGATGGTTATACTGAAATAGCTCCTGTTTTACCTGTTATAAATGTACTAGAAGAAATCAGCCATATTTCTAATATTGATATATATATACTATCTTTATCAAAAACAAAGAAAATCTCAGAAGAAAAAAATATCTGGCTTGAAAAACATGTAGGTTTTATACCAAAAGAAAATTGGATTGTACTTACAAAAGAAAATGGTGATTATAACAAGGAAAATAGAGATATTATAAAACCTTTAAAAATGGAAGAAAAATTAGAAAAATATGAGCACGTAATTCTTTTAGATGATGATCACAAAATATTAAAACAATCTGCCGAGATGCTAAAGGACAAGGCAGATGTATTTCACGTTACTTCTGCACTTATATAATATTTAATAATAAATAACATATTAAAAGGAGGATAAAAGCGAAATTGCTAAATGCAAATAGCTAAGAATAGATAATAATGAGTAGATTAGTTTTGATAGATGGAAATAGTATATTAAATAGAGCTTTTTATGGAATAATGGGAAGCAAAATGCTTACAACCCCAGATGGAAAATATACAAATGCGGTATATGGCTTTTTAGCAATTATGTTTAAAGTAATAGATGATGTTAAACCAGAATATATGGCTGTTGCATTTGATTTAAAAGCTCCAACGGCAAGGCATAAATTATATGATGGGTACAAAGCAACAAGAAAAGGAATGCCCAATGAACTTGCAGAGCAGATGCCAATAATTAAAGATATCTTAGCCAAAATGAACATTACAATAATTGAAAAAGAGGGATATGAGGCAGATGATATATTAGGAACTCTTGCTAAAAGAGGGGAAAAGGAAGGCTTAGATGTTACAATTGTTTCAGGAGATAGAGATACATTTCAGCTTGCTAGTAAGAAAATAGTAATTAGGATTCCTCATACAAAAATGGGAAAAACAGAAACAGATACTTTTGGTGAAGATGAAATTATAGAAAAATATGGTGTAAAACCAGTTCAGCTTATTGAAGTAAAAGGGCTTATGGGTGATACTTCAGATAATATTCCGGGAGTACCTGGAGTTGGAGAAAAAACGGCTCTTGAATTAATAAAAAAATATAACAATATTGATGAAATATACAAAGTATTAGAAGAAAGGCCAGATGACATTAAAGGTAAGCTAAAAGAGAAACTTACAGAAAATAAAGACTTAGCAATGTTATCTAGAACTTTAGGTACTATAAATATAGAAGTACCTATAGAAAATAAAATATCAGAATTAAAGCTTACAGAATGGCAAAATGATAATGTTTTAGAAGTATTTAAAACTCTAAGATTCAATAGATTTATTGAAAGATTTAAGGATAAATTTGAAGATACACAAAGTGAAAGTAAAAAGAATACAAGTATAGAAGATTTTGTAAAAATAAATGAAACAGATTTAGTAAATATAGATAAATTTCTTAATAATATTACAGTTCAAAAAAAATTAGTATATTTTCTTGGAAAGATTGACGATGTGGCAGAGTGTACAAACATAATAAAAAAGAAAATTAAAAGTATTAGTATATATGATGAAGAAAAAAATACGGTAACATATATAAAATTAAATAATAATGATTTTATAGAAAAATTTAAAAGTATATTTGAAAACAAAGATATAAGAAAAATTGGATATCATCTATCAGAGGATTATGTTTTATTTAAGCAACTTGGAATAAATATGGAAAATGTATATTATGATATAGAAGTTGCTGCATATGACTTAAACTCTACAATTGGTACTTACACTATTGAAGCAAGTTCAGAAATATATTTAAAAATAGATGCTAATGAATATTTATCTAAATATGATCAAGGTAAAAAGAAGAATAAACAAATTACTTTATTCCAAGATGAGGAAAATGATGAAAGTGAAAAATATATACATGGATTCAAGACATATTTAATAAAAAATATATATGAGGAAACTACAAAAGAGTTAGAGAAAAATAATTTGATGGACTTATTTAATAATATTGAGATGCCACTTGTTACAGTCCTTGGAGAGATGCAATATAATGGAATGAAAGTAGATAAAGAGGGACTAACAAGATTCGGAGAGAGCTTAAAGGAAAAACTAGAGGAAATAAGAAAACAAATTTATGAATTATGTGGTGAAGAGTTTAATATAAATTCTACACAGCAATTAGGTAATATATTGTTTGAAAAATTGAAATTACCAGTGTATAAAAAAACTAAAAGCGGATATTCAACAGATGTGGAAATACTAGAAAAGCTAAAAGACGAACATCCTGTTATTGAAAAGATCTTAGAATATAGAAGTCTAATGAAATTAAACTCAACATATGTTGAAGGATTAATACCATATATTAATGAGAAAACAGGTAGAATACACTCATATTTTCATCAAACAATTACTGCCACAGGACGTATAAGCAGTACAGAACCAAATTTACAAAATATACCTACAAGGATGGAACTTGGGAAACAATTAAGGAAAGTATTTAAGCCAGAGGATGGTTTTATTTTCATCGATGCAGATTATTCACAAATAGAATTAAGAGTGTTAGCACATGTTTCAAAAGATGAACATATGGTAGAAGCATTCAAAAATGACGAAGATATTCATAAACAAGTAGCATCAAAAGTATTGGGAATACCTATAGACGAGGTTACTAAAGAACAAAGAAGTTCAGCTAAAGCTGTTAATTTTGGTATAGTATATGGAATTAGTGATTTTGGACTTGCACAACAATTAGGCATAAGTAAAAAACAAGCTAAACAATATATAGATCAGTATTTAGAAAAATATAGTGGAATTAAAAGCTTTATGGATAATATTATAGAAGAAGCAAAAGAAAAAGGATATGTAGAAACATTATTTCATAGACGTAGATATATTACAGAACTTTCTTCTAATAATTACATGGTAAGACAATTCGGGGCTAGAGCTGCGATGAATACACCTATTCAAGGAACAGCTGCAGATATTATGAAAATTGCTATGATAAATGTATACAATAAATTAAAAGAGCAAAAGTTGGATGCTAAATTAATCTTGCAAATTCATGACGAATTGATAATAGAATGTAAAGAAGAAGAAAAAGAAATAGCCAAAAAGATATTACAAGATTGTATGGAAAATGTAACAAAATTAGAAATACCATTAAAAGTTGAAGTATCAGAAGCTAAAGACTGGTATGATGCAAAATAAGGTTTAAACATATAACAAAGGAGTTGTAAATGACAAAAAAAATAACGAAAATATTAATAGTACTAATATTAGTTTTAACTGCATATTTTTTGTTATTTAAAATTATAAGAGTACAAGATAAAATTTTAAAAAGTATATACCCGATGAAATACTCAGAATATGTAGAAAAGTATTCTAATGAAAATGGTATTGATATGTATATGATTTTTGCAATTATTAAGGTTGAAAGTAATTTTAATACAAATGTAAAATCAGGAAGTAATGCTATAGGTTTAATGCAATTATTAGAAGAAACTGCAATAGAAAGATCAAAAATAATATATAAAGAAGATATTAAGGAAGATGACTTATATAATCCAGAAACTAATATTAAATTGGGAACATCATATTATGCATATTTACTAGATTATTATAAACAAAATAACATTTTAGCACTTACTGCATATAATGCAGGAATTGGAAATGTAGATAGTTGGATAAAAGAAGGAATAATAAAAGCAGATGGTACTGATTTAGAAAATATACCATACAAAGAGACAAATAATTATGTTAGAAAGATTTTAAGAGATTACCAAATATATCTTAAACTGTATGAATAAAATATAAGTATTGATAAAACTTTATGTTATATTTAAATATAATGCTATTTATCAATATATTAAATAGTTTTGGAGGAGGCTGATTATGAAGGTAATACTAGTAAATGGTGGTCCACATCCAGATGGGTGTACAAATTTAGCATTAGAAGAAATTGAGAAAACATTAAATGAAAATAATATTGAAACAGAAAAAATATGGCTTGGAAATAAAGCAATAGGAGGGTGCATTGCATGTAACCATTGCCTAAATACTAATAATAGATGTTTTATGGATGATATAGTAAATATATTCCTAGATAAAGTAAATACAGCAGATGGCTTTGTGTTTGGAAGCCCAGTTCATTTTGCATCTGCAAGTGGAGCTTTGACATCATTTTTAGACAGAGTTTTTTATGGTAGAGGAAGTATGTTTGCTGGAAAATTATATGCTTCAGTTGTAAGTTGTAGAAGAGGAGGAGCTTCGGCTGCGTTTGATCAGATAAATAAATATGCATTGATGAGTAATATGTATGTAGTAGGAAGTTCTTATTGGAATCAAATTCATGGAAGCAATAAGGAAGAGGCTAAAGATGATTTAGAGGGCTTGCAAACTATGAGAAATCTTGGAATGAATATAGCATATTTATTAAAATGCATGAAAAATGCAGAACAAAATGGAATTGAAAAACCAATATATGAAAAAGCAATAAAAACAAATTTTATTAGATAATTCTATTGTTGAACAAATAATATTTATGCTATAATTAAACTTAAGAAAAAGAGATTCGAAGGAGGAAAAAATGGTAAGAGAAACAAAAGGTATTACATTAATTGCACTTGCTGTAACGATCGTAGTTATATTAATTCTTTCAACAGTAAGTATTAATGCAATATTTAGTAGACAAGGAATGCTAAAACAAGCAGAACAAACAAGAGAACTTCAATCTAATATTGAGCAACATGAAGATGAAAAAAATAATAACTTAAGTGATCAATATAACAACATGCTTGCACAAACCCAAGGATTACCAAAAGGACCAAATGGAAAGGTACTAGTAACAGCACTAACAGAAAAACAAGAAATTACTATTGAAGCGGAAGATAAAAACGGAAATAAAGTTGTGGTACCAGGAGGGTTTAAAGTAAGATCTGACATAGGTAAAACAGTACAAGATGGAATTGTTATAGAAGACATTATTGGAAATCAATTTGTATGGATACCTGTAAGTAATATAAATGGAGATGGATCAAATGAAATTGTTAAAAATGATGGAAGCAAAATTGAAATTACTTTAGGAAGATATACATTTGCAAGTAATAGTGCAAGTACTCCAGGTAAGCCTACCATTATTCAAAAAGGATCTGAATATGCAGATGAGAACGTAAATAATAAATACACAATAGAATCTTTATTTGAAGAATTAAATGTGGAACGTATATCGAACGGATCAGCAGCAGTAGGTGGAACAAATACAACAGCCAAAGATTTAAAAAGATTCGTAGAGAGCGTAGAAAAAAATAATGGATATTACTTGGCAAGATATGAGGCAAGTTTTGGGAGTGGAGATACTTCAGCTACAATAACAAATCAAAAGCCATATTCAATAGAATCTAAAAAATATAGTGTAACAGCTATGACATATGAAAAGGGCACTTTGTGGAATTTTATAAAACAACCAGATGCAGCAAAAGTATGTAAAAATATGTATGCAAATGATACATATATAGAAAGTGACTTGACTAACAGTTATGCATGGGATACTGCAATAGTATATATACAAAATTGTTCAAATAATTCAAATTATTCAAATGCAAATAGAGAAACTGTAGGAAATACGAATTTGTTAAATACTGGAGAAACCAGAGATAAGGTATGTAATATATATGATATGGCTGGAAATTTAGTTGAATGGATAACTGAATATTCAAGCTATACAAATTCTAGTCCAGTTTATACAAGTTCAGGGGTTATTAGAGGAGGAGTATATAACAGTAATTCTTATTATGCGAGTAAACGTAATTCTGTTATAATAACTAATGCATATAATACCTTCTCATTCCGCCCAATAATCTATTGCAAATAAAAATATAAATTATTATAAGTGGTTAAAGTTTATTATATAAATAAAACTATGTAATTATTAAAACATAAATAATTGCATAGTTTTTTTCTATATGACCAAAATATGTTTAAGGAGAGAAAAATGGATAATAAACTTGATGAAGAAATAAAAAATGGAAAATTTATTATTTTTTTGCAACCAAAATTTGATATATTAACGCAGAATGTTGTGGGAGCAGAAGCTTTGGTTAGAAAACAGGAAAATGGTAAAGTAATATTGCCAGATAATTTCATACCATTTTATGAAAAGACAGGGGAAATTATAAAACTAGATATGTATGTTTTAGAAGAGGTATGTAAACTTCAAAATAAATGGAAAAAACAAAATGTTAGACTGTTACCCATATCAATTAATGAATCTAGACATCATCTAAAAAATATAAATCATATAAAAGAACTGAAAGAATTAATTAAAAAATATAATGTAGATACTAATTTTATTGAACTTGAAATGACGGAAACCACAATTATTGAAGACATAGAAGTAGCGAAAAATGCTGAAAAAGAGGCTCATAAACTAGGATTTAGAATATCAATGGATGACTTTGGCACAGGATATTCAGCTTTTAATGTGTTAAAAGACATTGAAATTGATATTTTAAAGATTGATAAAGTGTTTTTTGAAGGGTTGGAACAAAATGAAAGAGCACAGATTATAATAGATACAATAGTTCAAATGTGTAAAAAATTAAACATTAAAACAGTTGCTGAGGGAATTGAAGATAAATGGCAGTTAGATTTTTTGAAAAAAATAAAATGTGATATAGTACAAGGCTATTATTTTTCTAAACCTATTTCTATATCCGATTTTGAAAAAAAGTATAATCAAAAAAGCTCTACTAAGCATTAACGAATATTTACCATGTATAAATTAATGATTGAAGTATCACCATTAAAATGTTAAAATATATAATATCAAATTTATATAAAACAAAATATAATAAATTGGGAGGAAGATATGGAAATTCCTGCATTTTTAATAGAGATGCTGAATAGTCAGTATGGAGAAGAGATTAGTAATAAAGTATTAAGTGGATATAAAGGAAAAAGAGCGGTTACGTGTAGAGTAAATACGCTAAAAAGTAATCTTGAAGAAGTAGCAAAAGTATTAAGAGAGAAAAATATAGAATTTGAAACCGTTCAATGGTACAAAGATGCGTTAATTATAAAAAATGCAAATGAAAAGGATCTTAGTGGTTTGAGTATATATGAAAATGGAGAAATATATTTGCAAAGCCTTTCTTCAATGTTACCGCCAATAATTCTAGAACCACAAGAGAAAGAGAATATTTTAGATATGGCGGCAGCACCAGGAAGCAAAACTACACAAATAGCTGCTATTTCAAATAATAAAGCATATATTACAGCATGTGAAATGAATGCAATTCGAGCAGAGAGATTAAAATATAATATAGATAAACAAGGCGTTTCAAGTGTGTATGTTATGGTAAAAGACGCACGTAAACTAGATGACATGTTTTCATTTGATAAGATTCTGCTAGATGCTCCTTGTAGTGGAAGTGGAACAATAAGTGAAGATAATAAAAATCTTGATAAAACTTTTACACTTAATCTGATTAATAAATCTTCAAATACACAAAGGGCTTTACTAAAAAAAGCTTTGAAATTATTAAAGCCAGGAGGAGAGTTAATATATTCTACATGTTCAATTTTGAAAAGTGAAAATGAAGAGGTGGTAATTGAAGTTTTGAAGGGGACTAAGGCAGAAATTGTTCCTATTCAATTTAAAGGAATTGAAGATGTACCATGTTTACCTGTAAAAATACCAGGCACCATTTGTGTATGTCCAAATGATCTTTTTGAGGGATTCTTCATAGCTAAAATTAGATTATTAAAATAAATATTAATTATTCTAAAACCTTCTAAAACTAATATAATTTATAATAGGGAGGGAATATGATAGTTGATGGACATTGCGATACTATAAAAAAAGCATTTGAGGAGAATATTTCAATTGATGATATACAACTTGATTTTAACTTGATAGATGCAAAATTACCAATGATTCAAATGATGGCTATATACATATCGCCGGAAGAAGAAAATGAAGGATTTGATGTTGCGAAAAAGATTATAAAAAAACTAGATGACGAAAAAGATAAATTTAAAAATAGAATTGTACAAATATATTCGTCAAAGGACATTGAGAAAGTAAATAATAATCAAGTGGGACTTATATTAGCAACCGAAAATGGAAGTGTGATTCAAGAAAATCTAGAAAACGTAGATAAATTATATGAAGCCGGAGTACGAATGATGTCAATTGTATGGAACAATAAAAATGAGTTAGCTTCTGGAGCAATGGAAAAAGAAGATGAGGGGCTAACTGAACTAGGAATTAAATTTGTTAAGTATTTAAACCAAAAAAATATATTGGTTGATGTATCACACAGCTCAGTAAAGACTTTTTGGGATACATCAAAGGTAAGTAGTAAACCAATTGTTGCTTCACATTCGTGTGTATATAATTTGTGTCACCATCCTAGGAATCTACAAGATGAACAGATAAAACAAATTGCAAAAATGAATGGAATTATTGGAATTGCATTTTGCAGTAGTTTCTTAAGTGAAAATAATATTGCTGATATTTCAAATGTAATAGAGCATATAAAATACATAAAAAATTTAGTGGGAATTGATTATGTTGGAATTGGGAGTGATTTTGATGGATTAGAAAAAGAGCATATTCTAAATGATATGAAAGGGATCAAAGACATTGATAATCTTATAGATGGCTTAAAAGCAGAAGGATTTTGCCATAGAGAGATAGAAAAAGTCCTAGGAGATAATTGGATTAGAGTCTTAAAAGATAATATATAATATTTGATCTAATAATTTAATTCCTGAAGAGGATATTTATAACCCAAACAATAAGAGTAAATCTAGATGTATTAGATTTACTCTTATTGTTTGGGAATAAATTCGTAAAAGTTTTTAAATTCATATCCTTGAGACTTTATATAAGCTATTGAATCTTTTAATGCCATTGAACTATCACTAACATCTTTAGTATCATGCATTAGGATAATTAATGTTTTTTTATTTTTGCAGGATTTTTTTAAGTTATTCAAGAGCTGACTTGGAGAGTATTTTTTTATAGAATCATTATTTAAACAGTTCCAATCAATATAAGCATAATTCAAATTAGATAATAATGAAACAGCTTTTTTCTTTTTTGATTTATAAAGAGGAGACATAAAGCCATTTGGAAATCTAAATATATGAGAACAATAATCATCTATTCCGATTGCTTTTCCAATGGCTAAATCAGTTTTTTCAATTTCATTTATAAAGCTTTCAGAACTTTTGTATAGAACAGCATTATTATGGTCATATCCATGATTTGCAATGTAATGACCTTCATTGTAGGCACGTTTTACAATTTCTGGATGAGCATCAACGGATTTTCCAATTACGAAGAAACTTGCTTTTATATCTTCGGATTTAAGAATATCCAATATCTTAGGAGTAACTGAAGTTGTAGGACCATCATCAAATGTTAAATAAGCAATTTTCTCATCTCCATCTGTAATTCGATTAATTTGACCAATGAGTTCACTTGAGATGGAACTATTACAAGTTATGCTTGTAGCTGTAATATCAAATTGATTATTATAAATATAGTAAACAGAAAATAGAATAACAGATATAAAAAGAGTTATAAAAAAAACCATTATTATAATTCTTTTATATAATATAAAAATTTTCAAAAAATCACCTTTATAAAAGGTATTATATAAATATAAGGAATATTACTAAAAAAGTATAAAAATATATAGAATTTGTATTACAAATGTGATAAGATACATAATAAATTTAGAAGAAAAAAGGAGAATGAAAATTGGAATATATAAAAGAAATTTTAAAAAAAACAGGATGGATATCAATCGTAGAATCATTAATATTTGCAATATTAGGAATTATATTATTTTATAATCCAGTAGGTACTGTTAAAGTAATTACATGGATATTAGGTGCAATATTTATTTTAATAGGTATTTATAAAATAATAAGATACTTTAGTTTAAAAGAAAATAAAGATTTATATAATTTTAATTTAATATATGGTTTAACAGCTATTGTTATAGGAATTATTACTATGGCATATATGAATGTAATAGGATCAGTGTTTAGAATTATAATAGGTGTATGGATTATATATACTTCATTTGTTAGAATAAATGCGTCTATACAAATAAAGGGTTGCGGAAATAATATATGGATTTTCAGTTTTATATTAGCCATTATTATGTTTGGATGTGGATTATATACTGTAATAAATCCAGGTACTATAATAGCTACAATAGGCATGATTATGATAGTTTATTCTGTAATTGATATAATAGAAAATATAATATTTATGAAAAACGTAGATAAAATATAGCAACTATAAATATAAAGTATGCTGAAGGAGAAATATAAGAAAAAATGTATATAAATAAAGATTAGCTTAGTTTAAAGGCTAATCTTTATTTAGTATGTATATAATTGTGTCTATACATATATTTGTCATAACTTCATAATTTAGTTCACTATGTTTATGATAAACAATTTCATGACATAAATTATCTATTAATCCAATAGAAATATGGGATTTTTCCATTAAGTTATTTTTATTAAAACCGTTATTTACAAGTAGATCATATATTTTTATAGTCATTTCCATTTCTCTTTTATGAAAATAAAAAGCAACTTCCTTGTCAGAGTGAGCCATAGCCATTATCTCTTCATGTGCAGATTGAGATAGTTTATGATTTTGAACGAAGCTTTCTATCATTTTCCTAAAAATTTCTTTCAAACTTGTTTTATTAAATTCTGTTATTTGAATGTTAATCATAGGATAGAAGATGTTATCTGCATATTTTTTTAGTGCATCAATAAAAATATCATGTTTATCTTTAAAATACTGATATACAATACCTGTAGAAACACCTGCATTTTTAGCTATTTCAGCCGTGTTTGTATTATAATATCCTTTTTCACATATGAGTTCAAATCCGGATTTTATGATCTTTTCTTTTTTTTCTATAGATCTTTTTTGTATAGGTTCTCTTATCTCATATTCACTCATCAAATTTTCCTCCATAATATAAAAAGACTATCTTAATTATACAGTTATAAAAAATGATTGTCAAGAATATGAAAAAAACTTCATATTCTATTGACTTTATAAATAATTAGATATATAATTTACCGGAAATGTGAAAAAGGTTTCATATAAAAGGAGGAAGTATGGAAAAAATAGTAGAATTAAAAAACGTAAGTAAAATTTATAGTACGGGAGAAAAGGAATTTAAAGCTCTAGATAATATTGATCTAGATATCAATAAGGGGGAGTTTGTTGTAATACTTGGACCATCTGGAGCTGGAAAATCAACACTATTAAATTTAATAGGAGGAATGGATAGTCCAACAAATGGTAGTATAAAAATAGACGGAGAGGAGATCTCTAAATATAATGAAAACCAGTTAAGTGAGTATAGAGCAGAAAATATTGGATTTATATTTCAATTCTATAATATATTACCAACTCTTACAGTATTAGAAAATGTGGAGTTAGTTAAAGATGTTGTTAAAAATGGAAATGATAGTAAAGAAGCAATTAAAGCTGTAGGATTAGAAGAACATATGAATAAATTTCCAAATCAATTATCTGGAGGAGAGCAACAAAGAGTATCAATTGCAAGAGCAATAGCTAAAAATCCAAAACTATTATTGTGTGATGAACCAACAGGAGCACTTGATTCTAAAACAGGAGTAGAAGTTTTAAAATTATTAAAAAAGCAATGTGACGGAAATAATGGGGCAAATACAGTTGTTATTGTAACTCATAATAGTTTATTTGCAGAAATCGCAGATACTGTTATAAGAGTAAAAAATGGAAAAATTGAAAGTGTAACCTCAAATGAAAATCCTAAGAAGATTGATGAGGTGAAATGGTAATATGTTAAAGAAAAAAATGATTCGTGATATTAAGCAAAATCTATCACAATTTATTACTATATTCTTAATGGTATTTATAGGCGTTATGGCTTACAGTGGAATAGAAAGCTACATGACAGGGATGAAACAAACTGCTGATAATTTTTATGGTGAATATAATCTACAGGACTTAAATGTAATGGGATTATTATCAAAGGGAAATATAGATACAATAAAACAAATTAAAAATGTAAATAATGCAGAAGGCAAGTTAAATGTAAGCGCAGTATTAGAGGATAACAACGATATTACTATATCAATGAATTTTATAGAAGAAAACAAAATATCAAAATTCTATATTGTTGAAGGAAAAGAATTTGATGCAAATACGAAAGGAACATGGGTTGATAATTTCTTTGCTCAAGAAAATAATCTAAAAATTGGTGATGTTTTAAAAATAAAATATGATGGTTATGTTTTTGAAGAAGAAATTGTTGGGTTTATAAATGTACCTGATCATGTTTATGATGTAAAAGATGAATCTCAATTATATCCAGATCATAAGACTTTTGGATTTGCTTATGCATCTGTTAATGAATTAGAAGAATACATACAAAAACAAGTAATGAAGGAAATGAATATAACAAGTACTTCAATATTTAAACAATATATGAAAAACTTTAACTACAAAGATTATATAAAATATAATTATATAATGGTAGATGTAGATGGAGAAGAGAAAGTTAATGAAGTAAAAAATAACATTGAAGAAAAGATAAAAAATGTTGTACTAGTAGATATAAAAGATACTCCATCATATTCACAATATCAAGGCGAAATAGAAGAAGGAGAAACATATATAGGTGTGTTCTCAGGTTTGTTCCTATTTATTGCTTTACTTTCTGTTATTACAACAATGACAAGAGTTGTGAAAAAACAAAGAGTTCAAATTGGAACATTAAAAGCATTAGGATTTAAGCAAAACAAAATAATATTACATTATATTGGATATAGTTTTTGGATCTCTTTAGTTGCCTCAATAGCAGGAATATTTGCCGGAAGATACTTCATAGGAAATGTATTTATTGGAATGGAAATGAGTTTTTTCCAAATTCCAAACGGTGTGCCGGTAATTAAAAATGATTCGTACATTGTTGCAGCTCTAGTAGTATTATGTGTATCTTTTGTTACATACCTAGCTACAAGAAAAATCTTAAAAGAAAAAACAGCTGAAACATTAAGAAATGAAATTCCAAAAGTAAAAAATAATTCTTTAAATATAACAACAGTAGGATTATTTAAGAAAATGAGCTTTAGCACAAAGTGGAATATAAGAGATATGTTTAGAAATAAAGCAAGAACTATAACGGGAATTGTTGGTGTTACAACCTGTGCGATGCTAATTGTATGTGCTGTAGGAATGCTTAACAGTATGAATTACTTTATTGATTTACAATTTAATAAATTATTTAACTTTGGCTATAAATTGAGTTTAAAGTCTGACATAAGTAATGAAAAATTAAAGGAACTAACTGATAAATATGGAGATAATACATCTGAAAGTTTATATATAGAAATAAAAAATGAAAATGGAGATAAAGATTCTAATAACATTTTTGTAACTGATAGTAAGGAATATGTTAGATTTGTTGATAACAAAGATAATTTTATAGAAGTAAATAGCGATGATGGTTTATATGTAACATATAAACTAGCTAAAACAAAGGGATATAAAATAGGTGACGAAATAATATGGCACATTTCTGGGGATAATAAATATTACACATCAAAAATAGTAGGATTTAATAAAGATCCACAAAATCAAAATGTTACAATGACAAGAAAATATTTAGAAAGTTTGGATATAGAATATAAACCAGACTCTATATATACTGATACAGACCTAAGTAATGTAAAAGAAATTAATAACGTAGATGTAATATCTAATATAGAAGAACTAAAAGAAGGAATGAGAAGTATGCTTGAGACAATGCAAACAATGATTGTTCTTATTATATTTATAGCCATAGTTCTTGGAGCTGTAATTATATACAATTTAGGCATATTATCTTATTCAGAAAAACAATATCAATTTGCAACATTAAAAGTCTTAGGATTTAAAGACAAACAAATAAGGAAAATATTTATAAAACAAAATAATATCATCTCAGTAATAGCTATTATTTTAGGATTACCAGCAGGCTTTTATTTGACGGACTGGTTATTCAAAACAGCTATTAAAGATAGTTATGATTTTGGAGCACATATTAATATAGAAACATATATATTTGCAGCAATAGGCACTTTTGTGATATCATACATAGTATCTAAGTTACTTGCAAAAAAAGTAAAAAAGATAGATATGGTAACAAGTTTAAAAGGAAATGAATAAGAGGTAAAAAATATATGAATGTATTTACAGGATTGTTAATACCATTTTTAGGGACAACACTTGGCTCAGCAATGGTATTCTTGATGAAAAACAAACTAAATAAAAAAGTTGAGAAAATTCTATTGGGGTTTGCATCTGGAGTAATGATAGCTGCTTCTGTTTGGTCATTATTAATACCATCCATAGATATGGCAAAAGAACAAGGAAAAGCAGCTTGGGTTCCTGCAGCAGTAGGTTTTATATTTGGAATTGTGTTTTTACTTGTATTAGATAGCATAATTCCACATTTGCATATAGAAAGTGATAAACCAGAGGGAATAAAAGCAAAACTAAAGAAAACCACTATGATGGTATTTGCAGTAACTCTCCATAATATACCAGAGGGAATGGCAGTAGGTGTTTCTCTTGCAGGAGCATTAATGGAAAATACAGGAATAACAATGGCGGGAGCTTTTGCATTGGCTGTTGGTATTGCTATTCAAAACTTTCCAGAGGGAGCAATTATATCAATGCCCCTTAGAGCAGAAGGAATGTCTAAATGGAAAGCATTTATATATGGTACTTTATCAGGAATAGTAGAACCAATTGGAGCAATAATTACAATTTTGTTAACAAAAACAATTGTACCAATATTACCATATTTGTTATCTTTTGCAGCAGGAGCAATGATATATGTTGTGGTTGAGGAATTAATACCGGAATCACAAGCAGGAGAACACTCAAATATAGGGACTATTGGAGTAGCTATAGGCTTTGTGATAATGATGATACTAGACGTAGCCTTAGGGTAAGATATCATTTATTAAGAATAGTAAAAAAATGGAATATGATATACTCTAATAGTTGAAAAGAAAAAATAATTATGATATACTTTCATTATATAAATTATAAGATCCAGTAATTTAAATAATTACTGGATTTTATAAAGCAGTTTTTTATTATATTGAGAAGAGGAGTATAGTATACATGAGCGAATTAGATGAAATTGCTATGAAGAAAGCAATAAAAGAATCAGAAATAAATCTTATAAATAAATTTAAGGACGGAGGTCCTTTTGGAGCCGTGATAATTAAAGATGGAAAAATTATTAGTTCTGCTCACAATACGGTTTTAAAGTCAAAAGATGCAACTGCTCATGCCGAAATTAATGCAATAAGAGAAGCTTCAAGAAAATTAAATACACACGATTTATCTGGATGTATATTATATACAAGTGCACAACCTTGCCCAATGTGCTTATCTGCAATAATATGGGCTAACATAAAAGAAGTTTATTATGCTAATACAAAAGAAGAAGCAGATGATATAGGCTTTAGAGATGACATGATTTATGAGTATATAAAAGGTAATAATGAAGAAATTTTAAAATTACATCATATGGGAAGTGAGGAAGCATTAGAAGTATTTAAAGAATTTAAAAAAATGGGTGATGAAAACATATATTAATCAAGTTGTATGGACATTATTACTATTAATAAAATAATTACAAGAGGTAAAAATGAAAGAAAAAGTAAAAGAATTTATTGTAAAAAATTTGAAATGGATTATATTATTTATTTGTTTAATTGGCTTTCTAGCATTAGCGGAAGATGTGTTTAATAAAGAGATAATGAGTGGTGATATAATTGGTTATAGAATAATATCGACATTTTTAATATCTGATTTCATAACACCAATAGCTAAATTTATTACTAATTTTGGAGGAGCAATATTCCTTATAGTATTGACAATTATATTATTTATACTAGTAAAAAATAAAAAAATAGGATTATCAATACTTTCAAATCTAGTAATAGTTACAATTTTAAATCAACTGTTAAAAAGAATATTACAAAGGCCTAGGCCAACGGAATTTCGAATAGTTGAAGAAACTGGATATAGTTTTCCATCAGGACATTCTATGATAAGTATGGCTTTTTATGGTTATTTAATATATTTAATTTATAAATATGTAAAAAACAGGTATATTAAATGGATTTCTATTACATTATTAAGTATTTTAATATGTGCTATTGGAGTCAGCAGAATCTATTTAGGAGTTCATTATACAAGTGATGTTTTGGGTGGATTCTTCATATCAATATCATATTTAGTTATTTATACAAGTGCTATTAGAAAATTTATAATTGAAAAATAAATGGAGGAAAAAATGAAAAAACAAAATATAAAAAAAGATGAGATAATAAAGGAAGGAAGCAAGATATTTGGGGAATTTAAAGATTTTATAGCTAGAGGAAATGTGATTGATTTGGCAGTTGGTGTTGTTATAGGTTCTGCGTTTGGAAAAATTGTTACATCAATTGTAAATGATATTTTAATGCCAATAATAGGTATAATAATTGGAGGAATCGATTTTTCAGGATTAAGTTTAAAAATAGGAAGTGCTACAGTTAATTATGGAATGTTTATTCAAAATGTAATTGATTTTTTAATTGTTGCAATATGTATATTCTTCTTTATTAAGGTAATAGAAAAAGTTACTAAAAAGAAAGAAGAAAATGAAGAAAAAGTTGAAGAAGCAAAGAAAGATGAACAAATTATTCTATTAGAAGAAATCAGAGATTTACTAAAGGAATCGAAGGATAAATAATATTATAAATAAAAGCCATCTGTCTAAATCAGAAGGCAAAAGAAGAAATTTATTTCAAATTTATAAAAATTTTTATGTATGATAAAATATTCATAGCAATAACGTAGAAAGGAGAAAAAAGTGGTAGATTTAAAAAAAATACAAAAAGATATATACCAGAACAAAGTGAATAAGGGATTTAATGTAACAGATATTAACAAAGAATTTTGCTTGACTTATGGAGAAGTTTCTGAAGCATATGAAGCTTGGAAAAAAAGAAAAGAGGATTTAGGTGAGGAACTAGCTGATGTTGCAATATATTTATTAGGATTATCAGAAATATTGGGTATAGATTTAGAAGATGAAATACAGAAAAAAGTTTATAAAAACTCTAAAAGAGAATACAAAGTGATTGATGGCATAAATACAAGGGTTAAGGAATTTGATTTTTAGTATTATGGGTTTAGTAGGTGGACTATTATGCTGTATTGGGGATCTACTATTTGATTTAAAAGGAAAAGGTAATGAAAAATTAGGAACGTCAAAAAATATTGATAGTAATTGGAGTAAAATGTCTGAATGGAGATTCGGAGCATCTATTATATGTGCAATGTTTGGCGTAATATTGATGGGCTTTGGATTTTATGCTATAGCAGAATTCAATAGTATTTTTGATCATAGGCATAGTATTTAGAAAAATTAATCCAAATAAATTTCAGGATCTTCCAGGGATTATAATGCCAAGCTTAGGACTAGCTATGATAGGTGTGATTGGAATAGTAGCGTATTTAAAATTATAAATTATTATGGAGGGGAAAGTTGAATATTTTAAAGCCACAAAATCAATACTTTCAAAAATTAGAAAAGAGACATTTAATCGACATTTTTAAAGATGAAAAAAACGACTATCGCAATTTTGAAAATGAAGAATGTAATAATATGGATTTATATGAAACTGAATTTGAATATTGTAAATTTAGTAGCATTTGTATGCAGAATGGAAAATTAGAGAAAACAACATTTAAAGATGTAGTTTTTGAACAATGTAATTTTTCTAATACAGAATTTTTAGAAACTTCTTTTATTAGATGTGAATTTAATAATTGCAAAGTGCCAGGCTGTAATTTTATTGAAAGCAGGTTATATAATGTATCATTTATAGAAACAAATGCAAGTTATATAAATTTATCAATGTCTAGTATAGAAAATATTTTATTTAAAGAAACAGGATTACAGAATAGTTATTTTCAGGAAACAAAAATAAAAAATATATATTTCAATGATTCAGACTTGACACAGTCAAAGTTTTTTAAAACAAGTTTAAAAGGCGTTGATTTAGCAAGTAGTAAAATAGAGGGTATGGCAATTTCTATCGAGGATATAAAAGGAGCAATAATAGATCGATTTCAAGCAATAGATTTATTATATTTAATAGGGGTAAAACTCAAAGACTTTTAATGATAGGAACATATGATAAAGATGGAAAGAAGTAGTACAAATTTTAGAGAATGACTCTACAATAAAAAAACAATGGGAGAGATATCAAAAAAATAATTTTTATGCTGAAGGAATTGAGTACAAAGACTTGATAGAGAGTTTAAAGCAAATAGGAAAGATATTGGATAAATAATGAAAAATATAAGAAAATTAAAAAATCGGTGAAAAAGGACTACACAAAATAAAAAAAATATGTTACAATGAAAAATGATTTTTAAGAAAAGTAAAAGGAGGAATTGCCAATGTCAGGACATAGCAAATGGCACAATATTCAAGCCAAAAAAGGTAAAGCAGATGCTGCTAGAGGAAAAGTATTTACAAAACTAGGAAGAGAATTATTAATCGCAGTAAAAGCAGGAGGACCTGATCCCGCTGGTAATTCTAAACTAAAAGATGTAATTGCAAAATGTAAAGCAGCTAATATGCCAAATGACACAATTAATAATGCAATAAAAAAAGCAGCAGGAGCTGGAAACAACGAAAATTACGAAGAAATTATATATGAAGGATATGGAACAAATGGTGTTGCAGTTATTGTTGAAGCAAGTACAGATAACAAAAATAGAACAGCAGCAGATGTAAGACATGCATTTGACAAAGCAGGTGGAAACCTTGGAACATCAGGATGTGTATCATATTTATTCTCTAAAAAAGGTGTTATAGTTATAGATAAAACAACAACAGATTTATCAGAAGATGATATGATGATGCTTGCACTTGATAATGGAGCAGAAGATTTTGAAGCATCTGATGAATGTTATGAAATAACTACATCACCAGAAGATTTCGGTAAAGTAAGAGAAGCTTTAGAAGCACAAGGAATAGAATTTTTAGAGGCAGAAGTTCAAATGGTTCCATCAACATATATTTCACTTGATGAAAAAGATGGAGAAAAAATGCAAAGATTAATAGACAATCTAGAAGATTTAGACGATGTTATGAATGTATATCACAATTGGGAAGAATAATAAATAAAATAGTTCTAAAATAAAAAGATACAGCATATATATTAATATATATGTTGTATTTTTTTATTTTGGAGAAAAGTAATGCAAGAAATATTTTTATATTTTCCCTTTAAAGCAAGAGAAGAATTAAGTAAATTTGATTCTAATTCTTTAGAAGAAATTAGGATTAGAAATAACAGACCAATATTTTTAAAAATTGGACAAGATGAAGTTAGAACAGGATATACTATTCACACTGAAGAAATATTAGAAATATTACAAAAAATTTGTGACAATTCTATTTATACATATCAAAATCAAATTTGTAATGGATATATTACAATAAAAGGTGGCCATAGAATAGGAATTACAGGAAATGTTGTAATAAAAGACGGACAAGTTACTAATATATCTCATATATATAGTTTGAATTTTAGAATTGCAAGACAAGTATTGGACTGTAGCAATTATGTTCTACCATATGTAATAAACAAAAATAGTATATTTAATACCATACTTGTATCACCTCCGGGGAGAGGAAAAACAACTATTTTGAGGGATCTGGTTAGAAAGTTAAGTAATGGCATTACAGAATATCACTTTAAAGGAATAAATGTGGCGGTTGCAGATGAGAGAGGAGAAATTGCAGCAATATACAAGGGAGTTCCTCAAAATGATATTGGCGAAAGGACTGATGTATTAGATAACATTCCAAAAGCACTTGGAATGAAAATGTTGGTACGATCAATGAATCCGAAAGTTATTGTTGCAGATGAAATAGGTACAAAAGAAGATGTAGAAGCAATTAAATATGCAATATGTTCAGGAGTTAAGGGAATATTTACTGCACATGGTGATAGTATAGACGATATAATACAAAATCCAATATTAAGCGAATTATATAGGGAGAACTTATTTGAAAGAATTATTTTTATAAAAGAAAATAGAGAGATTAGTTTAGGATATCAAAAGGGAGAGATGAAAAAAATATGTTAATTATTAAATTAATGATTCTGTTATCCGTATTTGTATCATGCTTATTAATAGGCATATTAATGGCAAAGAAATATTCAAACAGACTGCAAGAATTAAGAGAAATGAAAAATGCCTTAAATATGTTTGAAACAAAAATAAAATTTACATACGAATCATTGCCAGAGATATTTAAAGAAATATCAAGACAAAGTAATAAAAATATTGGAGATATATTTAAAAAAGCCTGTGAAGATATGAAGGACAAATCAGCAGGAGAGGCATGGAACGAAAGTATTGATACTGTTAATAGTAACATGAATATTGAGGATAAGACAATTTTAAAAAGCTTAGGTAAATTACTTGGAAAAACTGATATTGAAGGGCAAATAAGTGAAATAAAACTAGTTAGTAGTTTTTTAGATACACAAATTGAACTTGCAGAAAAAGAGAAAGAAAAAAATGAAAAGATGTATAAGACATTAGGAGGGATTGTTGGTTTAACATTAGTTATTATTTTTATTTAAATATAAAATAGAAAGGATGAAGATATGGATATTAATTTGTTATTTAAAATAGCTGCCATTGGAATTTTGGTAGCGGTATTGCATCAGGTATTAGTAAGAGCTGGACGTGAAGATCAAGCAATGATGACAACACTAGCAGGATTAGTAATTGTTCTTACAATGGTAATAAAAGAGATTAGTACTTTATTTACATCTGTTAGGACAATGTTCGGATTATAGAAATTGCTAATGATAAAGGAAAGGAAAACTTATGGATATAATTAAGATTATAGGTGTTGGACTTATATCATTAATAATAATTATTATTATAAAACAATATAGACCGGAATTTACAATATATGTATCTCTTATTGCGGGAGCAATAATATTAATGTTAATTATGGACAAGGTTTCTGCAATAATAAATTTACTAACCAGCTTGTCAAATAAAACAGCTATAAATAATGAGTTCTTAATATTACTAATAAAAATAACTGGAATAGCATTTCTAACGGAATTTGCAGTAAGCATATGTAAAGATTCTGGAGAAACAGCAATAGCAAACAAAGTAGATATGGGGGGCAAAGTAGTTATTATATCAATGTCTATACCAATTATTGCAAGTCTTTTAGAAACAGTTGTAAAAATACTACCATAATAAAAGGAGAAAGCAAATGAAAAAGATAGTTTTAATAATTGAAGCTATTTTAGTAATATCAGTTATATTTCCTAATATAAGTTATGCAGAAAAGGAGAGTGAACAGACTACTATAAGTACACAAGACATACTTAGTTCACAGCAGGATTCTTTAAATATATCTTCTTTTTTGAAAGAAGCAAAAAAGTACACAAGTTCTGTATATGAAGACATTGATTTCAATGAGCTGTTCACATCTGCGCTAACTGGAAAAATTGATAATGAGAAAATAATAAAAAGTATTACTGGCTTATTTGGTAAAGAAGTTATCAGTTCGATTACTGTATTAGGTAGTATTGTTATTATTATTGTAATACATAGTATTTTAAAAAGTCTTAGTGAAGGCTTGGAAAACAAGAGTGTTTCTCAAATTACATATTATGTACAGTATATACTAATTGTAACGCTGATAATGACAAATTTTGTACAAATACTAGATATGGTAAAAGATTCAATTGGAAATTTGGTAAGAGTAATGGATTGCTTAATTCCTATTTTGATGACTTTAATCCTGACGACTGGAAGTATTGCTTCAGCAACTATGCTCCAACCAATTATATTGTTTATAATTACTTTTATTGCAAACTTTATAAATTCTATAATATTACCGTTAGTCTTAATTTCTACTGCTTTAGGAATTATCTCAAAAGTGTCTGATAGAGTTCAAGTAGACAAGTTATCAAAGTTTTTTAAATCAAGTGTGGTTTGGACATTGGGAGTTGTTTTAACATTATTTGTTGGTATTGTTTCATTGGAAGGAACTTTAAGCAGTAATGTTGATGGAATTACTGCAAAAACCACCAAAGCAGCTGTGTCTAGCTTTATACCAGTTGTTGGAAAAATATTAGGAGATGCTGTTGATACTGTAATAGGATGTAGCTCTATTTTAAAAAATGCAGTTGGAATTGTAGGAGTTATTATTATAATTGGTGTTTGTGTAGTACCTATCATAAAACTAACAATACTAATGGTTATATACTATTTAGGTGCAGCTGTGTGTCAACCAATTGCAGATCAAAAGATAATACAACTATTAGAACAAATGGGTGATACTTTTAAAACGTTATTAGCAATATTATGTAGTGTTTCAGTAATGTTTGTAATAGGAGTAACGCTTGTGGTAAAAATATCAAATACTGGACTAATGTATAGGTAATAAAAGGAGGAGAATATGATTAATGATATTACTAAATGGGCAAGTGGAATTATAATTGCAGTAATTATAGCAACAATAATTGAAATGATATTGCCAGAAGGAAGCAGCAAAAAGTATATAAAAGTTGTAATAGGAGTATATATTTTATTTACAATTATTTCGCCAGTTGTTTCGAAATTCACAGGTAAGTCCATTGCTGTATCAGATATAATTGATTTGAATCAGTATATTAGTGATTTTAAAGAAAAGGAGAAAATAAAAAACTCACTTCAGGAAGATAGCTCAGCTAATATTAGAGATATCTATATAGGAAATCTAAAATCAGATATACAAAATAAATTAAAAATAAAAGGCTATAATACAACAAAAATTGAATTAGATGTTGGATATGATGATAATTATACATTAAATAAAATTAGCTTAACTGTTGCTAAAATTAAGGAGAAAGAAAATAGTGAGAACAAAGAAGAAAACAATATAAATAGTACTGTTATAAGTAGTGTGAATGATATAAATATTAATGTTTCTAATCAAAATATAAATAATAATGTTCAAGATAATGCTTCTAGTAATAATACAAAAAGCAATTTATCAAGTAGCGATAAAAAGAAGATAAAAGAGTATCTAAGTGAAGTATATGAGATAAATGAGCGAAGTATCTTAATAAATGAATAAATAGGTTATAGGTAATCCAACTAAAACCTAAATTAATATGTAAAGGAGAGTGCAATTTGTAATTGCACAAAAGCATTAATGATTACTGATAAGATTAAAGAGTTAATTAGCCAGAAAAAAGAAGAGCCAAACAAGAAAAAAATTGAAAACTTGGTTGTTTTTCTAATAATTTTAATTATTACAATAATTGTAATAAATGTAATATGGAGTGGAGATAAAAAATCAGATAATAGTGAGTCGACAAGTGATAAAAATAAAAAATTAGCATCAGATACACAAACGGTTCAAACAAGTAATGACGAAACTTCAGATGATTTAGTGGTGAAACTAGAAGATATTCTATCTAAAATTAATGGCGTTGGGAAAGTTAGAGTTATGATTACATATTCTAAAACGAGTCAAACAGTTCCTTTGTATAACCAAGATTCTTCAGAAAAAAATACAGAAGAATCTGATAAACAGGGTGGAACTAGAAAAATAACAGAAACAGGGACAAAAACAGAAATTGTATATAAGGAAGTAAATGGAGAAAAGATACCAATAACGCAAAGTGTAATAAGTCCAACCATAGAAGGAGCAATTGTAACAGCTGAAGGAGCCAACAACATTACAGTTAAGACTAATATTATTCAGGCTGTAGAAGCAGTAACAGGTGTCGCTACACATAAAATACAAGTGTTTGAAATGAGTAAAAATTAATATATAGGAGGTATAAAAATGAAATTTATGAAAAAAAATCAGGTGGTAGTTGCAGTTATAGGATTAATGTTAATTGCTGCAGGTTACTTAAATTTTACTAATAATAATCAGTTAAATTCAGATCAATTATTAGAAACTTCAACTATAGCTGATTCAGAACAAATGGCATCAATAGGAGATGCTAAACTAGTGAACTCAAAACCAATTAATGAAGATAATGTAGTATCTGAGAATAAAGTAAGTGAGAGTTCGGTTACAGAAAATGTGGTAGAAGAAAACAACCAGATTTCACAAGTAAAAAAAGATGAAACAAGTGCAAGTACTCAAACATCTGCAGCGATAACAACAGACGAATATTTTACAAAATCAAGACTTGAAAGAGAAACAATGTACTCTCAGATAATAGAAAGTTATCAAAAAATATTATCAGGTAATAGTACAAGTGAGAGCCAAAAGAGCACAGCTCAAAAAGAAATTAAGAGAGTTAATGAAGAAAAAAATGCAATTATGATAACAGAGAATCTTATTAAAACTAAAGGATTTGAGGATTTAATAATATTTATTAATGACAGTAGTATAAATGTAATTATTAAATCAAAGAAACTTAAAGCAGAGCAAATTGCACAAATACAAAATATTGTTACAAGAGAACTTAAGGCAAAAATCGATAATATACATATCTCAAATAAAGAATAAAAAAATGACGAAGCTATTTACAGCTCGTCTTTTTTTGATATAATCTATGTATCAAATTTTATAAAGATAATAACGTGTATAACCTGGGAGATTAAAATATGAAGGATTATATGTATTTAAATAACAATTATTATATGAAAATAGTTGAAGGAAACACAGAGAAACAAAATATAACAGATGTTATAGATATTAAAGAAATAAGTTTGAGGAAGGTTCTAAAAAATAAAAAATTTATTGTAAGGATAGACTTTAAAGAGATAAATAAAAAACGATATAAAAAAATATTAAAAAGATTATTGTTTATTAAGAGTGTTGCAAATAAAGCAAAAATAGAAATTGGAACTAAGTTAGAAAACGAAAAAAATTTTCTTGGATATATTATTAATTATGATGATAGAGACAAGGATTATAATGATTTTATTACAGGAATCATAGCTATTTTTCATAATACTAAATATGAAAGATATAATTATATATATGATACGGTATGTAATTACCTAGATAGTTTCTTTTATGGAAAAAATCTATGTGATTTCAAAGATAACAAGTGCGGTGAAAAGAAAAATATAAATTCAGAATCCACTACAGGATGTTGTCATCACTTTAAAAACAAGAAGATAGGTCCATTATCTAAACTGGTCTTATGTGAATATTTAAAAGAAGATTATACATGTGGTGCAAAGTGTATCTCTTGTAAATTATTTACATGTGATTATTTAGAAAAGAAAGGTGTTAAATTTAGAATAAAAGATATTTTATTATTAAATACTTTTTTTAATCCTTTGCAAAAATATTTTATAAAATACATGGTGTATACTCCAAAGGAAAAGATATTAAAGAGGTTAATGGTGTTATAATGAGAGATAAACATTTATAAATTATACTAAAAAGTATAGATTATAAATGTTTTTTTGTGTTGATATGAAAAATAATTTTGCATATATTAAAATATAAAGTAAACATAAAATGTTGCAAAATAAGTCGAAATATAGTATAATATTGAATATGGGTGGTGAAATATGGAAAAAAAGGAAAAAATTAATCTTAAAAGATTAAATAGTGTATTAAAGAAAAATCAAATAAAGATAATAATATTATTATTGTTATTTGCTTTATGCGGATACTTTTATTCATATAATTTTGTTGTACCAAAATACAAATCAACATCTACAATACTTTTAGCAAGTAATAGCTTAAATAGAGATAATAATACAGTAACTCAAACAGATGTTAATTTAAATAAAACTCTAATCTCAACATATGGTAAAATCTTGAAAAGTAATAATGTGCTTGAAAAAGTAATTGAAAACTTAAACTTAAATGTAACTAAAGAAGATTTGTATAAAAATGTACAGATAGAAGAAGTTAAAGATACACAAATTATTCAAATAGGTGTTGTAAATGAAGATGCTACTATGGCACAAAAAATAGCAAACGAATTAAACAAAGTATTTATAGAAGAAATTAAACAAATTTATAAAATGGATAATATTAATGTGGTAGATAAAGCTTCAATGGAAGTTGAGCCATATAATGTTAATCATATAAGAGATATATTAGTTTTTGTACTAATTGGAATATTTTTTTCAATTAGTATGATTTCAGTTGTTTATTTTTTAGATACTACAATAAAGATAGAACAAGATGTTGAAGAGTTTATAGGAGTAAATCTTATTGGAACTATACCAAAAAATAAAGCTAAAGACGAAAATGAAATTATTGTTCAAAACAATAGTAAATCAAATATTTCGGAAGCTCTAAAGACTATTAGAACAAACATATCTTTTTCACAAACAAGTGATAATGCAAAGACAATTTTGTTTACAAGTTGTAATGCGGGAGAGGGAAAAAGTTGGGTTGCATCTAATATAGCAGTGGCATATGCTCAATCAAACAAAAATGTAATTATTATAGATGCTGATATGAGAAAAGGTAGACAGCATAAAATTTTTGATGTCAAAAACATAAATGGATTGTCAGAATGCTTAAAGAAAATTGAGACTAATAATGATTATGAAATATTGAAGAATTATATACAAGAAACTAAAATACCAAAAGTACATATTATAACGATTGGGGCTATACCTCCAAATCCGTCCGAATTACTTATGACAGACAATATGCATTATTTAATACATATGCTGAAATGTATATATGATGTTGTAATTATAGATGGAACACCTTGCAATTTAGTTTCAGATAGTATTCCAATATCGAGTATTGCAGATACAACGATTCTAATTACAGAAAGTAGAAAGACCAAAATAGAGGATATCAGGAATACTATAAAATTAATAAAAAATGCAGGAGGCAATATTGCCGGAATTATTCTAAATAAAAGAGAAGTTAAGAATAAAGAATATAAAAAAGGCTACTATTATGGAGAACAAGTAAGTAATAACAAAATACAATTACAATCTTTTACAGTTGAAGAATTAATTAATAACAGAAAAGAATATAGTGAGGACATAGCGGAAGAAAAAATAAACAATGAGGAATATATTGATCAGTTAAATATGATATCAAAGAAAATTGACAGCTTAGAAAGTAAAATGTTAGATATTCCAAATGTAAATTTAGAAAAGTATACGGAGACAATTGAATCTATTAAGAAAATCTATGAAGGTGAAATAGATAAAAATAAATTGGCAGAGAGTATAAAAGAAAATATAATAAGAAACGAATTAGCTAAAAAGATAGAAGATATTAATGAGGAAACTAAGAAGATAATAAATGAGAGTAAAGAAATACAACATATAGACAATAGAAAAATGCTAGGCCAAGTTATTAAGAAAATAGAAGATTTAGATAATAAAGAAACATTAGACAAGCTTGTTCAAAAGATAGAAAGTCAAAATGAAAAAATAAAATATTTAGATAGTACGAAAGTTCTAAATAACATTGTTATAGAAATGCAAAAAATAAATTCTAAATATGAAATTTTGCAACAAATGCAGAAGAATAATGATAATACTGATAAGATTATAGAAATTATGAACGAACTAAAAAAGGTAAATACAAGATATGATAAATTAGCAGAAAAAATTAAAGACAATTTAAAGAAACAGCAAATTGAGCAAGAAAGAGAGGAAAAGCAAGAAGACAGAGAAGATAAAGTAGTTAGCAAAAATAATGTTATTGAAATGAATGAATTCAAAAAGAAGATGAAAAAGCAAGAACTTATTATTGAGTACGGAGATGAGATTGAATATTCAGAGTTATTAGAGTTAGCAGTTGGTATTTATGATATAGGAACAAATGAAAATTGTAGCTACTATATTTCAAATAAATAATAATAAAGGGAATAAAAATGAAAAATAAATTGAATTATAAGAAAATATTAATAATTGTTGTTAGTATACTATTAATTGTTTTATTGGGTCCTGGAATGTTTGGAATATTTTATATAAAGAGTAAATTAAATAAGATAAACTATGTAAATATAGATCCAGGGCAGATAGAAGTTAATAATGAGGTTAAAGAGGAAGAAGGATTGGAAGGATACAGAACCATTGCTTTATTAGGAATTGATTCAAGAAAGGATGATTATGGAAGAGGAAACAGAAGTGATTGTATTATACTTGCAATCCTAAATAATAAGACAAAAGAAGTAAATTTAGTTTCTGTTTATAGAGATACATATTTGAAAATAAGTGGAAGAGGATTAGATAAAGTAACACATGCGTATTCCTTTGGAGGACCAGAATTAGCACTTAGCACGTTAAATACAAATTTAGATTTAAACATTACAGAATTTGTAACGGTCAATTTTGAGGCAGTTGTTGATTGTGTTGATGTAATTGGAGGTATTGAACTGGATATAACAGGTGAAGAAATAAAATATATTAATACATATGTGCATGAATTAAATAGAGTTACAAATCAATCAACTAAAGATATTACTTCTGCGGGAGTGCAACATGTAAATGGTGTTCAAGCTGTATCATATGCTAGAATCAGATACACAGCGGGAGGAGACTATAAAAGAACTGAAAGAATGAGAACGGTAATAGAAAAAATGTTAGAAAAGGCGAAAACATTAAATATAACGGAACTTGATAAAGTAACAAATACTATATTACCTAAAATATATACAAATATTAGTTCAAAAGAAATATTGGCTGTTATACCAGATATTGCAAGGTACAAAATAAAAAAGACAGAGGGCTGGCCATATAAAACAAGCGGAGCAACTATAAATGGTGTATGGTATGGACCACCGATCACATTGGAAAGTAATGTAATAAAATTACACAAAGAGGTATATGAACAAACAGATTATAAACCATCGAATACTGTAAAAAAGATAAGTAATGAAATAATAAATAAAACAGGATACACAAATTAAAATATATGTAAAAATGGAGGAAAATATGCAAAATAATGTTTTAGAGAATGCAGAGAGTATATCTTTAAGTACTAAAATTGTAGAAGTAAAAGATAGAAGTTTAATAGATAAACGAAAAATATTCTTAACTGTTAAGAGAACTTCAGATGTTGTTATTTCATCTGTAACGATAATAATATTAATGCCATTGTTATTACTAATAGGAATATTAATAAAAATAGATTCAAAAGGACCAGTAATGTACAAACAGAAAAGAATTGGAAAAAATGGAAAATATTTTATGATATATAAGTTTAGAACGATGGTAACTGATTCTCAGAATTTTAAAAAATATTTCTCAAGTGAGCAGATGAAAGAATATAAAGAAAACTATAAAGTAAAGGATGATCCTAGAATTACTAAAATAGGAAAGATCTTAAGAAAAACAAGCTTAGACGAATTACCTCAACTTATCAATATTTTAAAGGGCGATCTATCAATTATAGGGCCAAGACCTGTAGTTGATAGTGAAATAGAAAAATATGGAATACATAAAGATAAATTCTTAAGTGTTACACCAGGACTTACAGGAAATTGGGCAGCAAATGGAAGAAGTTGTACAACCTATGATGAAAGAATGAAACTAGAGTTAGATTATGTGGATAATATGAGCTTTAAGAAGGATATGCAAGTATTTGTAAAAACAATTATTACAGTACTAAGCAGAAAGGGAGCTGTTTAAAAAATGAAAATATCATATATTATTTTAACTTGGAATTCAGAAAAATTCATTGAAAACTGCATTAATTCTATTTTATCTATTAAGGAAATTGAAAATAACATTATTGTAATAGACAATGGCTCTAAAGATGATACAAGAAAGTTACTTGAAAAATATGAAACTAAGATAAATACAATTCTACTAAATAAAAATTATGGAACGACGAAGAGCAGAAATATGGGAATAAAACAAATAGAAAGTGATTCAGATTATGTTTGTTTCCTTGATTCAGATACTAAGATAAATAAAGATGCAATGAAAGAAATGATACAAGTGTTAGAAAACGATCATGATATAGGTATTGTTGGACCAAAGATGCAAACGTCAAATGGTTTAGTACAGAAGTCTGGAAGAAAATTTCCTACAGTTAAATTGAAAATACTTAAAGCAATCCCTATAAAAAGTTTTGAAAAAAGAGGAGAAATGCTAGAAAACTACGACTTTGATGAAAGAAAAGAAATATATGAGGTTGATTATTTAATGGGTGCATGTTGGCTACTAAGGAAAGATATAGTTGACAAAGTTGGAATGTTAGATGAAAAAATATTTTATGCTCCGGAAGATGTAGACTACTGTGCAAGAATATGGCAAAATGGTTATAAAGTTGTATTTTGTCAAAATGCAAATATTATACATGAGTGGCAAAGAATTTCAAAGAAAAAAATAATAAGTAAAATGAATTTTGAACATATAAAAGGATTGGCATATTTCTTTAAAAAATATGGATATATAAATAATCCAAGAGGAAAGATAAAAATAACAAAAGAATTGGAGAAATAAATGAAAAAAATAAAAGAAAATTTAAAATATATAAAAATAAAAGATGTTTTAAGCATTTTCATATTTATAATTGCAATTCCTGTTGCTGTGATAATTAAGATAAAAAATAAAATAAAAAAGCAAGAGTTGTGGCTTATTAGTGAATCAAAAGAAGCTGCAAGAGATAATGGATATCACTTATTTAAATATATAAGAGAAAATTATCCTGATAAAAAATGCTTTTATGCAATTAATAAAAAATGTTCTGATTATAACAAAATAAAGAAATATAATAATATTATTCAATATGAAAGTTTAAAACATTGGATTTATTATTTGGCAGCAGATAAAAATATTTGTACCCAAAAAGATGGTAATCCGAATCCAGCACTATTCTACATTTTACATGTATATGGAATATTAAAGAGTAAAAGAATTTTTTTACAACATGGTATTACTAAAGATAATGTACCATATATAAATTATAAAAATGCAAAATTTAGTTTATTTATATGTGGAGCTAAAAAAGAGTATGAATTTGTAAGAGATACATTTGGATATCCAGATGGATATGTTAAATATACAGGACTTGCAAGGTTTGATAATTTGTATGAAAATGATGTTGATAAAAAACAAATTTTAATAATGCCAACATGGAGAAGTTGGTTAGGAAGAGATTTAAATAAAATTTCTAAATGCGAAAATTTTACAAAGACTATGTATTTTAATAAATGGAATAATCTATTAAAAAGTGAGAAATTTAACAATTTCTTAGATGAAAATAATATTAAGGTATATTTTTACCCACATATTCATATGCAAAAATATTTAAAATATTTCAAAGTAAATTCAAAAAATATCAAAGTTGTAGACAATTCAGATATTGATATCCAAGATTTACTAAAAAGATCAGCTTTATTAATTACAGATTATTCAAGTGTATTTATGGATTTTGCATATATGAACAAACCAGTTATATATTATCAATTTGATGAGCAAGAATTTAGAGCAAGACATTTGACTGAAGGATATTTTAGATATAGTAGAGATGGGTTTGGAGATGTACTAACTAATGAAGACGATGTTGTTGATAAAATAATTAATTATATAAAAGCAAACTATAAAGTAGAAGAAAAATACATGAAACGTATGAAGGATTTCTTCGAAATTAGAGATAAAAATAATTGCAAAAGAATCTATGAGGAAATAGAAAAATTATAAATTTGGAGGGAAAAGTGAAACTCTTAATAATATCTAGTGGGTTTTATCCAGTTACTAATAATATGGGCGGAGCAATTGAAAATTTAATAGAAACCTATTTAATAGAAAATGATAAAACTTTCAAAGATGAAATTACTTTGTATAGTGTAAAGACTGCTAAAAGTATGCAAGAAAAAAATTTTGAAAACACCAATATTAGAGTAATAAATAAAACTACAATAATATATAAAGTAAAGCAGATATTAAACTTAATAAGTTCAAAATTTGGTAGAAACTACAAAGGTAATACATATATAAAAGAGGTCATACGTGATTTAAAGAAAAAAAATGAAATAAATGCCTATGACTGTATTATTGTTGAAAATATAGGCAAATTTATTCCTATTATAAAGCGTGTTACTGATTCTAAAGTGGTATTACATTTGCATAATGACTATTTAAATGTCGATACCGAAAACGGAGAAAATATAGTAGAAGCATGTGATAACATTTGGTGTGTGAGTGAGTTTATTTGTGAAAGAGTAAGAAAAATAATAAAAAATGGTAGTGAAAAAAATAAGGTTAAGCTATTATACAATGGAATTGATCTATCAGAAATGAAGAAACAATTAAGTAAAGAGGAAAAGGAAAATATAAAACGACAATACAATATAAATAATGATGAAAAAGTCATTATTTATACAGGTAGACTAATGCCCGAAAAAGGTGTAAAGGAATTAATACAAGCATATATTGAGCTATCAAAAGAGAAGAATGATATTGTTTTATTAATAGCTGGAGGAGCAAGACAAATAAATAAAAATAAAAATAATTTTATCAATAAAATCCACAAACTATCAAAGAAAACAAAGAATAGAGTTATTTTTACTGGGCGCATACCATATAAACAGTTATATAAAATATATTCTATAGCAGATATACAAGTGGTCCCTTCAATATGTGAAGAAGCATTTGGATTAACTGTTGTAGAGGGAATGAATTATGAAATTCCAATTATTGTAACGAATTCAGGAGGAATTCCTGAAATAGTTCATAAAGATTATGAACTAATGGTAAATAGAGATTTAAATATAATTCAAAATTTAAAAGACAAAATGAAGTATGTATTAGACAATCCTGAAATTGCTGAGAATATAACAAAAGAATATCCTAATAAAATCAGTAAATTTACAAATGAAGAATACAGTAATAATTTTAATATTCTAATGAAACAAATAAAAGAAACGGAGTAAAGAATGAAGAAAGCAGATATATTGTATTATATGGCAATATTTGGTGTGTTTTGCATTAATTTAATAGATATATCAAAAATAATAAATATTGAATCGACATATAGAACTATAATTTATATTGCACTTGCATTAATGTTGGTTATCAAGATAATAGTTACAAAGTATTCCAAAAAGCAAATCATTTTAATTGCATTAGTTGGACTAATAAGTTGCTATTCAACCTATGTTTTAAATAATTATATGTTTATAATAAACTTTTTAGCAATAATAGGAATAAAGGGTGTAAATATAAAAACAGTTGTAAAGATAGATATAATAGTGAAATTATTATTTATTTTGATACATACATCAATATATTTTTATGATTATATAAACAATTACGAGAAAGTAGCTACTACGTTTGTATATACTCAAATGTATGGAATTAGACATGCCTTTTATTTTTCTCACCCAAATACTGCTGGAGGAATTGCTATATGGCTTGCAATAGATATTATATATGTATATAAAAATAAGAAAATGTCTTATATTATTTCATCTTTTATAGTCTTATTTTTCTATTACTTTACAGGATCAAGAACAATGTTAATCATATATATGATGTTTTTAGTTTTAATATTTGTTGATAGAAAAAATCCTACTTTTTTTAACGAGAAGACAAATATTATATTAAGATATCTTATAGACATATTGGCAATATCTTCAATCCTACTTGTTTTAGCACCTAGAATTATAAGCAATACTGAAGTAATTAATACCATTGATAAAATTTTAAGTAGAAGACTTTATTATTCAGATTGGGCTATAAATTTATATGGATTTAATATATTTCCAAATGCAGATACATCAATCTTGGACAAAAATTTAATTGTAGATAACTTTTATATAAGATGTATAATATCCTATGGAATAATTATATATTTAATTTTATCTGCTAAATTTAAATTAGTGCCTAGAAATGTAAAAGACTTAGACAGAATTATATTAATTATTTTACCATTTTACTTATTTAATGAGTTGTTCTGCTATAATATAGGTAGAGCAATAGCATTACTAGTGTTAGCAAATGCAATATTTAATAAAAAAGAAAACGGAGAAACGGATGAATGCAAAGAACAAAAAGAAGTATAGTTAATTTAATAACAGCCTTTATAGGACAAATATTTGGAATAATAATTAGCTTTATTGTAAGAATGATATTTGTTAATTGTTTGTCATCAGAATATTTAGGAATAAATGGATTATTTACTAATATTTTAACAATGCTTTCACTTGTTGAACTAGGTGTTGGGTCTGCTATGACATATAGCTTATATAAACCTATTGCAGAAGAAAATATTGAAAAAATTAAAAGTTTGATGCATATATACAAAATAGCATATAGAATTATCGGAATTATTGTACTTGCAATAGGGATAGGATTTACACCTTTTTATAGATGTTTAATAAATGAAATACCAAATATTCCAAATTTAGATTTAATATATATTTTATTTGTTGTTAATACTGGAGTATCTTATTTTTACTCATATAAAAGATCACTTATTATATGCGATCAAAAAAAGTATATTACAACTTTATATAAATATGGATTTTACTTTTTATACAATTTAGCACAAATAATTGTGTTACTTACGACAAAAAACTATATTTTATATTTGATATGTCAAGTAATTTCTACTATAGTGGAAAACATTGCAATATCAAAAAAAGCAGATAAAATGTATCCGTATCTAAAAGAAAAGAATATAGAAAAATTGCAAAAAAGTGAATATAAAAAAATAAAGAAAAATGTATTTGCTATGATGTTTCATAAAATTGGAGGAATGGTAGTTAATTCGACAGATAATATTATATTGTCAAAATTTGTTGGAATTACAACTGTAGGAATCTATTCAAATTATTATATGATTATAAATGGATTAGAACTTATTATAAATCAAATATTTGATGCAGTTATAGCAAGTGTAGGAAACCTAGGAGCTAGTGAAAATGAGAAAAAGATCAAATCAGTATTTGATAAAGCATTTTTTATGAACTTTTGGATTTTTTCCTTCTGTACGATATGTTTGTTAATTTTATTTAATGATTTCATACAACAATGGTTAGGACAAGAATATTTATTTGAATTTAATGTAGTAATAATTCTAGTAATTGCATTTTATATTAAAGGAATGAGAAGAGCGGTTTTAACATTTAGAGATGCAACAGGAAACTTCTATTATGATAGATATAAGCCAATATTTGAAGCTATCATTAATCTAATAGTATCAATTATATTAGCAAGGAAGATTGGAGTAGCCGGAGTATTTATAGGAACGATAATAAGCACTGTAACTACATCATTATGGGTTGAACCATATGTATTGTATAAATATGTTTTTAAAGAAAAAGTATACAAGCACTTAATAAAGTTAGCAATATATACGTGCATTGGAATTGTTGCATGTATACCAACATACTTAATATGTTCAGCTATAAACCAGGTAAGCATCTTAGGAATAATAGTAAAATTACTTATATGTTTAATTGTTCCAAACGTAATTTATATATTTGTATTTAGAAATACCGAAGAATATAAATATTTTAAAGAATTAATATTTAAGATATTAAGAAAAATAAAAAATAGAGGATAAATATGGAAGAAGAAACTAATTTTATAGAAATATTTAAAATTTTATGGAAAAAGAAATTGATTATAATACTTGTTACACTATTATTCATGGTAATGGGTGGGTACTATAGTATACAAATCAAAGTGCCTAAATATAAATCAACAACGACTTTGCTTTTGGCACAAAACAGTTCTGCAGAAACGCAAGGAATAGAAAATGAGATTACACAAACTGATATAAGTTTAAATCAAAAACTTGTATCAACATATAGTGTCCTAGTTAAAAGTAAAAGTGTATTAGATCAGGTATTAGAAAACCTAAATATGGACAGATCATTAGAAGAAGAATTGAAGAAGAATATAGAGGTTAAAGCTGTAGAAGACACGCAGGTTATTGAAATTACATATATAAATGAAGATTCGAATGTGGCATATAAAGTGGCAAGTGAACTTGCAAATGTATTTTGCAAGAAGATAGTTGAAATATATAATATAAATAATGTATATATAGTAGATAAGGCAGAAATTGCAGAAGAACCATATAATATAAATTATATAAAAACTATAATAATATTTGCGATAATAGGAGTAGGTCTTTCATGTATGACTGTATTTATTATAAGTTTGTTTGATACAACAGTAAAAACACAGGAGGATGTTGAAAATAGTACTGGATTAGTAGTTTTAGCACAGGTACCAGAAATAAAATCAGGAGGTAAGGAAAGATAATGAAAAATGAGATTATTACACAAGAAGATCCAAAATCACCTATTTCAGAAGTATTTAAAACCTTAAGAACTAATTTACAATTTATGAACAATAAAAATACTTCTAAAATGTCTTTGCTAGTTACGAGTACAATGCCAGGAGAAGGTAAAAGTTGGATTACTTCAAATTTAGGAGTCGCATTTGCACAATCAAATAAAAGAGTTGTTATTATAGATTCAGATATGAGAAAAGGAAGATTGCATAATATATTTGAAACAAAAATATTCCCTGGTTTATCTAATTATTTAGTAGAACAAGGTAAACCAATAAAGAATTATATAATAGAAACAGACATAGAAAATTTAAGTATTATTCCTGCTGGGAATGTGCCTCCAAATCCTTCAGAGCTATTATCAAGCGAAAGGATGCTAGAAGGGTTGGATGAATTAAAAAAACAATTTGATATTATTTTATTTGATTCTACTCCATGTATGCTTGTAACAGATGCACTGATTATTTCACGAATTGTTGATGCAACTATAATAGTATCAAGCCATAAAAAAACTAAGATAGAAGACCTAAAAACAGTACAAAAAAATATAGAAAATGTTGGTGGAAAAATAGCAGGAGTTATTATAAATAAAATACCTGTATCATTGCAAAAATATAAAAGCAAATATTATTATTATGGCAATAATGAAGAAACAAGAGAAAACAAAGAAAGCATGGAAACTATTAAAGAAAAAAACTATGAGACAAAAGAAGAAGAATCAGTTGAAAATGATGAAATAAAATCAAATAAAACCATTATAGATCAGATTGATAAATATTTAGAAGAAAATAAGGAGTAAAAAAATGATAGATATGCATTCTCATATATTACCACAAATTGACGATGGGCCGGTTAATATAGATGAAAGTATAAAAATGTTAAAAGAAGCTTATAAAGCAGGATTTACAGATATTGTTTCTACTTCGCACTATATTGTAAATGAATATTGTACAACAAAAGAAGAAAGAAAAAAGCTAATACAAATTCTAGAAGAGAGATTAAAATTAGAAAATATTAAGATTAATATTTATAATGGTGCTGAGGCATATATTAATACAAATTTAAGCGATCTAATAAGTGAAGGGACACTACCTACAATTAATGGCACAAAATATTTATTAGTTGAACTTCCAATGAATAATAAAATTATTTGTTTAAATGAAATAATAAATGAGTTAAAGAATAATGATATAATACCAATAATTGCTCATCCAGAGAGATATTCTTATGTACAGAAAGATCCCAATATCTTAGATGAGTTAATTAAACAAGGTGTTATATTTCAAGCTAACTATGGCAGTATTATCGGGAAATATGGAAATGAAGCAAAGAAAACTGTAAAAAAATTATTAAAAAACAATGCCATACAGCTATTGGGAACAGATACTCACAGAAGCGGTAGTATGTATACACAAATGGAAAAAAGTATAAAAAAAATAACTAAGTTAGTTGGAAAAGATAGGTTTGAAATATTGTCTGATATAAATCCATTGAATGTAATAGAAAACAAAGAAATTATAAGATAATATTAATATAACAATACAATAATAAGAAAATTACAACTTTTTGTTGTAATTTTTTTATTTATTGGTATAATATAATAGATTATAAAGGTTTATGGAGGTTTATATGATAAAAAGAGTAGCAATTCTAGCAAATGGTGGAGATGTTTCAGGATTCAACGCAGTTATTAGAGCAATTATAAAAACAGCAGAAAATAATAATATAGAATGTTTAGGATTTATAGACGGATATAGGGGATTACTTAAAAATAACTATGTAGTACTTGGAACAAGTTCAACTGGAAATGCAGTAGGAATTCTTCCAAAAGGAGGATCTATTATTGGATCATCTACAAATGCAAATGTATTTAACTATCCAGTAGATGAAAATGGAGAAATAGTATATAAAGATTTATCTGATATATGCGTTGAAAATATAAAAAAAGACGGAATTGATTGCTTATTTACTTTAGGAGGAGACGGAACACAAAAATCAGCAAGGGATTTGTCTTTAAAAGGAATAAATGTAATAGGAGTTCCTAAAACAATAGATAATGATGTTGCTTGCACAGAAATCACTTTTGGATATAATACAGCTGTATCTGTTGCAGCAGATGCTATAGATAGATTGCATACAACAGGAGAAACACATCACAGAATAATGGTGTTAGAAGTTATGGGAAGATATGCTGGTTGGATTGCTTTAGAATCTGCAATAGCAGGAGGAGCTGATGTTGCATTGATTCCAGAAATACCATATGATATAAATAAAGCTGCTCAAAAAGTTATAAATAGAAAAAATAGAGGTAAAAGTTTCAGTATAGTAGTTGTTGCTGAAGGTGCAAAGCCAAAAGATGGAGACATTGTTGTTAAGGAGACAAGGAACAATGGAGCAGGAGTTGACAATACAAAACTTGGAGGTATAGGAGAACAGGTTGCAAAACAACTTGAGGAATTAACAGGATTAGAAGCAAGATGTACAGTATTAGGATATATGCAAAGAGGAGGAACTCCAACTTCTTTTGATAGAGTCCTTTCAACAAAATATGGAGCTAAAGCGATGGAACTTGCTTTAGAAGGTAAATTCAATGTTCTTACAGTTATAAAAAATGGAAAACTAGATTATGTTTCATTAGAGGATGTTGTAGGAAACAATACAAAAATAGGTGCTGTTTCAGGCAATACTCCTGAAAGTAATTTAAGAAAAGTTACAATGGAAGATGATTTAGTAAAAACGGCAAGAAGTATTGGAATTAATTTAGGAGACTAGGTGAGAATATGATTAATTTTAAAAAAGTTATAGCATATAAAATATCAAAAGTAATAGATATAGACGAAAAAGAGATAGAAGGCTATATAGAAGTACCGTCAAATAAAGAAATGGGTGATTATTCATTTCCTTGTTTTAGATTAGCAAAGGTATTAAAAAAATCTCCACAAATAATAGCAGAGGAATTAAAAGAAAAATTAATATTTGAAAATGACGAAATTACTAAAGTAGAAGTAGTAAATGGATATCTAAATTTCTTTATAAATAACTTACAGTTAGTTAAAGAGGTTCTTAAAGAAATAGATGAAAAGAAAGAAAAATATGGAAGTAGTGATATTGGGAAAGGAAAAAACGTTGTTGTTGATTATTCCTCTCCTAACATTGCTAAACCTTTCCATATAGGACATTTACGTTCAACTGTAATAGGAAATTCGTTATATAAAACATACAAATTCTTAGGATATAATTGTATAGGAATCAACCATCTTGGAGACTATGGTACACAATTTGGAAAATTAATAGAGGGATACAAAAGATGGGGAAGCGAATACAACATTGAAGAAAATCCCATTGATGAGTTGACAAAGATTTATGTAAGAATAAATAATCTTTGTAAAGAAGATGAAAGTGTATTAGAAGAATGTAGGAGTAATTTCAAAAAACTTGAAGAAAAAGATGAGTATTGTGTTAAATTATGGAATAAATTTAGAGAGCTAAGTTTAAAAGAATTTCAAAGAATATATGATTTATTAGATGTTCATTTTGATTCATTAAATGGAGAGGCCTTTTACTCAGATAAAATGGATGAAGTAATAGATATATTAGAAAAAACAGGAAGATTAGTTGAATCTGAGGGGGCAAGGGTAATAGAATTAGAAGAAAAAAAAATACCACCTTGTATTATACAAAAGAGCAATGGATCTACAACATATGCAACACGCGATTTGGCAGCAATTCTATACAGAGCAAGAAACTATGATTTTGACAAAGCTTTATACCTAACTTCTTATGAACAAATATTACATTTTAATCAAGTATTTGAGGTTGCAAAACTACTAGGGTTAGATGAAAAATATACTAATAACCTTATACATGTTCCTTTTGGAATGATTCAATTAAAGAGTGGAAAGATGTCTACTCGAGAAGGCAATGTAGTTAAGCTTGAAGATTTACTAAAAGAGTCTATTAGCAGAGTAAAAGAAATTATAGAAAAGAAAAATCCGGAATTAGAAGACAAAGAAAAGATTGCAGAAACAATTGGAATTGGTGCAGTTATATTTAATGATTTATATAATAGCAGAATGAAAGATGAAATATTTGACTGGGATGAAATGCTTAATTTTAATGGCGAAACAGGTCCATACCTACAGTATATTTATGTAAGAACTAATAGCATACTTAAAAAAGCGGGATATATACCAGAATTAAAAGATGTTGATGCACAAGAATTAAATGATGAAGGTGCTATAAATATTATTAAAATTTTATATTCATTTGATGATGTAATTAAACAAGCTGCAGAGAAAAATGAACCATATGTAATTGCAAGATATTTAATAAATTTAGCACAAGCATTTAGCAGTTATTATAATGATCATAAAATTATTGTGGATGATAAAAAAATTCAAAATTCACGTTTATATATAACTTATGGTGTTAATTTAGTTTTAAAAACTGGTGCAATGTTATTAGGAATGAAAATGCCTGAAAGAATGTAATTTGATTTTATTAAATTAAAATGGAGTAAAGATATGGAACAAGAAATAAAGCAAAAGATTAATAATGAAGAAGTAAAAGAAAATGGTGTAAAAACAAAAAAACAATTTACTATTTTTGGATTTACAATAACAAAAATATTAGCATATTTTATTATATATAGTGTGGTAGGATATGTTATTGAAACAATTTTTGGTTTATTAACAAAAGGAGTAATTGAAAGTAGAAAAAGCTTTCTATATGGGCCTTTTTGCGGAATATATGGTGTTGGTGCAGTAATTATGATTATGGGACTTCAGAAATTTAATAAAAATAATTATACTTTATTTGCTGGAGGATTTATAATAGGCTCACTAATAGAATATGTTGTAAGTTTTATTGGAGAATGGTTTTTCCATATAAAGTGGTGGGATTATTCAAGTATGCCTTTTAATATTAATGGTAGAATATGCGTATGGTTTTCAATATTCTGGGGAATACTTGCAATCTATTTAATGACACATTTCCATCCAAAGATAGATAAATTTTTAAATAAAATGCAACCTAATGTGTTAAAAACATTTACAATAATATTAACTATATTAATTTTTATAGACTTCTTAGTAACTGGTTTTGCATTAAAGATGTTTTATGTTAGACTAGTAGATAAATACGATCTGGATATTCAAGGTGTTGATGAATATCTTAGAGACTATGAAGAATTATATGCAAACCCAGAAGTTAAGAAGTTTGTAGATACACATTTTTCAGATGAAAGAATGTTATTAACATTTCCTAATATAAAAGTTACAAAAAAAGATGGAAATGTTATATGGATATGTGATATACTAAAACATATTCAACCATATTACATTAAAGTTTTTACACCAAAGGTAGTTGAAATTATGAATTAATATATACAAAACTGTAAAAATAGAATAGTATATTTATATAATAAAAAGCGGAGGTTTAAATAACAATGAGAAAATATTTTGGAACAGATGGAATCAGAAGAATTGCTAACACTGAACTATCACCAGAGTTAGTATATAAAGTTGCAAAAGCAGGAGCATATGTGCTATCAAAACATTCAGATCATAATCCCACAATTTTAATAGGAAGAGATACACGTATTTCTGGTACTTTAATTGAAAGTGCCATGACTGCAGGATTTTTAAGCTATGGAGCAAATGTTAAAATTTTAGGAGTAATACCTACACCAGGTGTAGCTTATTTAACAAAAAAGATGAAAGCAGATGCAAGTGTTGTTATCTCAGCTTCTCATAATACATATGAATTTAATGGTGTAAAATATTTTAGCAATAAAGGAATGAAGATACCTGATGAATTAGAAGAAGAAATAGAAGAAGTTATGGAATCAGGTAAATTAGAAGAACTTACTGCAGTTAATGAAAAAATAGGTGTTTCAGAAATAAGAACAGATTTATTAGATGAATATGTTTATTTTTTCAGAAAGAATTTTGAAGAAGATCTTGAAGAATTAGATAAATCTAATTTTGTTGTTGCAATTGATACTGCAAATGGAGCAACATCAGTAGTCGCAGAAAAAGTATTTACAGCTCTTGGAATCAAGCATTATATACTTAACAATATGCCAAATGGAATTAACATTAATGATAATTGTGGTTCAACACATTTAGAAGTATTAAAAAAATATGTTGTTGAAAACCACTGTAGCTTAGGAATTGCATACGATGGAGATGGAGACAGATGTCTAGCAATTGATGATAAAGGTAATGAAATAGATGGAGATAAATTATTGGCAATTATATCTAATTACATGAAAGAAAAAGGAACTTTGAAAAAAGATACTTTAGTAGCTACAGTAATGAGCAATTTAGGTTTAAGTAAGTACGCAGAAAAAAATAATATAAACTTTGAACAAACAAAAGTTGGAGATAGATATGTACTTGAAAAAATGTTAAAAGAAGGATATAATCTTGGAGGAGAACAGTCAGGACATATCATTATGTTAGATTATAACCCAACAGGAGATGGTATATTAACTTCTTTAATGTTAATTAAAATAATATTAGAAAAAAATGTTTCATCTTCTAAATTATGTGATATAATACAAATATATCCACAGGTTTTAGTAAATGCAAAGGTTGATAGTAATAAAAAATATGATTATGAAAAAGATGCAGAAATAAAATCTGAAATAGAAAAACTTGAAAAAGAATTTTCAGGAAATGGAAGAGTATTAATTAGACCTTCTGGTACAGAACCACTAGTAAGAGTTATGATAGAAGGACAAGACAAAGAAATAATAAGAGAAAAAGCAGAGAAACTTGCAAAACTTATTGAAACAAAATGTAAATAAAACTGAACAATACAAAACAAATTAAATATTATATTCTAAAGAAAAATTAAATTATTATATATAGGGGGAATTTAAAATGCCAATGATAAATCTTACAGATCCAATTACTTTACTTATTGCAGTTGTTCTTTTTGTATTAGTATTATGGTTTTCTTATCAAAGTAAGAAAAGTGTTATACCAGGAATAATGCTATTTGTATTCATTTCAATAATAATACTACATACATTAGAACTTACAATAGGTAGTCTTACTGCAGAAGGAGTATCAGTAACAATAAGATCTATTGTTATGGACTTAATCTTCATTCTATTATCATTTATTTCATATTTATGGATAGATGATGTAGAAGCTAAGTTAAAGAAGAAAAAAGTTATTGATCATAGTTTAGATTGGTTCTGGAGCAAAATTTAGCTAAACAAGAACAATCAATTAAATTGCCACTTGAATAATTAAATTATTTTAGTGGCAATTATATATATTAAGGGAGGGACAACTCATGCAAGAAAAAAACATTGTAATAGGAGGAGCTTGGCCTTACGCCAACAGCGATCTTCATTTAGGTCATATTGCAGGACTTATATCTGGAGATGTACTTGCAAGATATTTTAGAGCAAAGGGATATAATGTTGTATTTGTATCTGGAACTGACTGTCATGGAACACCAATTACAGAAAGAGCAAAAAAAGAACACAAGTCTCCAAAGGAAATTGCTGAATATTATGACAAAAGAGATAGAGAAACATTATCAAAATTTAATTTTTCATATGATTTATATACAAATACAGATACGGACTTTCATAGAAAAGAAGTTATGGAAATGTTTAAAAAAATCTATGATAATGGATATATTTATGAAAAAATTGAACCACAACCATATTGCGAAAATTGTAAAAAATTCTTATCTGATAGAGAGATTCAAATTACATGTCCAAAATGTGGAACTCAAACAAAAGCTGAACAATGTGATGGATGTCAATATGTACCAACTATTGATGATATGAAAGATGGAATTTGCCTAGAATGTGGTGCAAAAACAGTTTTAAAAGATAATAAGAATTTATATTTAGCATTATCAAAATTTCAAGATTTAATTGCTAAGCATACAGAAGAAAGTAATAAATTGTGGAGAGCTAATGCAAAAAATGAAACAAGTAAATATTTAAAACAAGGATTAGTTGATAGAGCTGTAACGAGAGATTTAGACTGGGGAGTAGATATTCCAGTAGATGGTTATGAAAATAAAAAAATGTATGTATGGATTGATGCAGTTCTAGGATATATTACTGCTACAAAAAAATGGTGCGAAGACAACGGAAAGAATTGGGAAGATTTTTGGAAAGAAGGAAATAATAACGAAATCTATATGGTACATGGAAAAGATAATATTGTATTCCATAGTATTATATTAAATGCCTTACTACTAGCAATGAAAGAAAATTATCATTTAGTAGACGTTATAGTTTCATCTGAATATCTAAACATAAATGATGAGAAAATATCTAAAAGCAAAGGTAATGGAATACCAGCAATAGAGATAGTGGAACAATATAATCCTGATACTTTAAGATTTCATTTAATTAATAATGGTCCTGAAAAGAAAGATTCTAATTTTACAATAGATAGCTTGGTTGCTACAAATAATGGAGAATTGTTAAATAAATTTGGAAATTTGGTAAATAGAACGTTAAAATTCAAAGGAATAGAAGAAGTATTAGTTGGAACTTTAGATAAAGAGGTTGAAACTAAAATTGATGAAACTTACAGAAAAGTAGGAGAAAATATTGAAAAGCTTGAATTCAAAGAAGCATCTGATATAGCAATGGAATTGGTAGAATTTGCAAACAAGTACTATGATGAAAAACAACCTTGGGTTCAGAAGAAAGAAAATATGGATGAATTTAATAATACAATATATAATTGCACAGTAATTATTGCAAATCTTTCAAATATATTTGAACCTTTTATGCCGGAAACATGTGAGAAGATTCGTGAATATTTAAAATTAGGCAAATGCGAATGGAAAAGAATAGAGTTAAATTCAAATATAAAACTTGAAAATATTCAACCTTTATTTAATAGAATAGATAATGTATAGAAAAGAATAAAAAAGTTACATTTTATGTAACTTTTTTATTTTACATATATTGAAAATTATGTAAAATTAAGGTATAATATTATTGCATTGAAAATTCAGTTTTACATTGCATAATGGCAAGTGCAGTAATTTATTAAATATTGCACTAAAAAGATGGTAAGCAATTTAATTCAAGAAAGGAAAACATTATGAAATTTATTGCAAAACTCAAACCGCGGAGTGGTGCAAATGTAGCTTTGTTGATCAAAGAATTTTTTGCATCGTCGCTTGATAAGGAAAGTTGCATCAGCATCAAAGATGGAGAAGTATCTTTAACTGTTGGATTTGAAAAAAAGCCTTCTAAGGGTATTATTGACGCTATCGAAAAATATGAGGTGATAGAATTCTTTTTCAAAGCTGATAATATAAATGGAAAAGAAAATGAATCCATAAGTTGCTTAAACAGAAAGGACGAGCAGAAAATCGAAAAAGTAACAATTACAGCTACTGATAAACCTCAGAAAAACGTTGGCGTAAAATTCACCGAAAAAAGCAAATCCATTGAGAAACTTGATGAAATTCCAGAAGTAAAGGAAATGATTCAAAGTTCTAAATCATTCGAAGAATTTTTAAATAAAATATCAGAATGGTTAAATCTCAAAAACGGTAAAAATTTTGAAATTCTGGTGAAGGCAGCAGTTCCTACAGGAAAAAGCAAAAGAATATCATGGAATATAATTTTTGCAAACATGGCAAATGCTGGAATAGTATATGCTCCTCAAACTATCAGAATAAAGTACACAGTTGCTGTTTCTGAAAAAATGAAGATGGAAGGATATACAATAAATCCGATTAAGTTCATAAGATTGTTAGGAGAGTATGCTAACTACTGGAACAAAAATGAGAAAGAGAGTAACAAAGTAAAGGCAGATAGTGATAATAGCACTGTAGGCACAGAGATATCTCTGAAAGATGAAAATACAATTAAGATATTATTTGCTAGTCTCATGGATGTTGCACAGAAAGGCAAAATAAGTGTGAGAACTGAAAATGTTTTCAAGCGTTTGGGTTTAAAGGAAAGGGATCGAGATTTGCTTGAAATAGCTGATATAGCGTTAAAGTTTCCTGCAGAACAGCTGACGTGGAATGAACTTTTTAAATGCCTAAAAAGTATTTTCCCAACTGATGAAGATCAAATGGATGCACAAATGAGATTGTCGAAACTTATAAATGAATATGCTCATAAATTGGGCTTAGGCAAAGTTAAGGCAATTGATTTTCTTATGGAAATGAAAAAGGTAATCTTGAGTAATCTTGATTAATCCATCTATGTATGAACAGAATGGTCCTATTTCCAAACAAATAGGACCATTACATACTAAATTATTAATAATAGGGGTATAAAAATGGAGGGTTTAAATAAGATAAAACTTATAAAAGATTGGATTTCTAATGGAGAAGATTTAGAACTATTATCTATGGAATTTGATATTCCTATGGATGAAATCATGCAATATAAAAGTGAAATAGAAGAAGAAAAAAGCCAGACTAGAGATCAATTTGAAGAATTAAAAAATAAATTAATTAAGATAGATGAAAAAGGAAAGACTACAAGAAATACCAAGTTGACAAGATCACTGAAAAATAAAATATCTTCTGAATTAGCTGAAATTATTGACAGAAAGTTAGAAGAAACTGATGATATAGATGAACTAAAGAAATTATCAAAAAAAATAACATATGATATATGTTCTATAAATGAGATTACACTTGGAGCATCTAAACGAAGAGTGGAAACAAAAATTCAAAAATTACAACAAAAAGCTGCTATAGATAAGTCAATAAAAAACATTCCAAACAATGTAATAAAATTGGCACATTATATTGCAGGAGAACAGATAGATACTGAAAAAATTGATATGGCTATAAACACTGAAATACAAAGAATGCAAGAAACTAACGGAAATAAGATGTTTCAACTAACAGATGAAGATGCTAAGAAACGTGTCATATCAAGTATTAGATATCTGTTGCAAACTGAAGGTTCAGGAATAGCTGTTAAGATACCAGTTGTTACAACTAGGATACTAAACAAATATTCTTTAAAAAGTGAGATGGGAGTAAACTTGGAATCAGTTGTGAAAAACTGTATAAACAATAGAGAATTTGATAAAGCTAGACATGCTTGTAGTATTATAGGCAGAGATGCTGATCGAAGAAGTCCATTGAAAGATAAAGCAAAAGTATTGATGAACTTAATAAATATTAAAGAAAGAAGCTCACAAGACATATTAGAAGATGAAAACTGTAAGACAAACAAAAGTACAGAAGAAAGATAGTAATAAATAAAAAATGAAAAATTAAAAATATTTTTTAAAATCACAGAAAATAGACTCTTTTCATATAATATACAAAAATATGAAGGGAGTTTTATTTTTATGGATTATGAAATAATGATGAATGGAACGGTAAGAATAGGGCAAAGAGCTCCAGAATTTGAAGCGCAAACAACAATGGGAAAGATATCTTTAAATGATTATAGTGGAAAGTGGGTAGTTTTATTTTCACACCCAGGAGATTTTACCCCCGTATGAGCATACAATTTGGGGAAATATCAGAAACGCTTGATATTGCTTAAGTTATTCAGTATGAAAAAATAGTCAAATCTTTAAAATATTATATTATACGATACATTTTGCTAAATGTAGAATAAAAATGGCTTAAAAAGCGAATGTGAGGCAATCGCTTGGAAAGAAAAAGGAGTATTGAAAAAATTTAAAGGAATATGTAGGAAAGAGAATCACTGTTATAACTCATCGGAGGATCTATAAAATTCTTTTTACTAAATTAGTGAAAAGTAAATGAAGATGTTAAGTTAGTATATAAGGATATAGCATTAGATATAACATATTCTTGTTTAAAAAAATGACTTTCAGAAAAAACGAGCTAGTAAATCTTGAACAAATTTTATAATTAATCTTATATGCCTTTATATTTTTTTAATAATCGATTCAAATAAACATTGTTTATGTGTATTTATTTTTATCAATGAGTGTGATATGATTTTTAACAAAGAAAATAAAATGATTGAGTACAATATTAATATGAGAGAAGAAATCCTTGGCTCAACACTGCTAAATCTAAAAAATGGACAAAGAGAATATTTGAACCAAACTGAAACAAAAAAGATTTTAGAAGAAGGAATATCTCCAACAGATTCTTGCACAAAAGAGTTAAAAGAGAAACTTGTGATAAAATTTACAAAAAAATAATAATATAAGTGAAAATCACTTTAGTTTTGCAGATATTGCTTACATAGAGATAACTCATGAATGCAACTTAAGATGCAAACACTGCTTAAATAATTCATGAGTTAGAGTACTAAATCAATTAACTGATGAGGAGATATTTAATTTAATTATTGAATTTTCTAAAGCAGGAATGCAAGAAATAAGATTTACTGGAGGAGAGCCACTAGTACACAAGAGAATATATGACTTTATAGCACTTGCACATCAACTTGGATTATATACCTCAATAGGTACTAATGGAACATTAGCAACTAAAGAGGTCTCTGAAAAGTTGAAAGTGGCAGGATTAGATAAAGCTGTAGTAAGTATAGATGGAACGGAAAGGGCACATGATGATATAAGAAGCGGAGGAAATTATAAAAAGACAATAGAGAGAATAAAAAATTTAGAAAAAATGGGATAAAAGTTAGAATAAATGCTGTTATAATGAAATCAAATACACTTAATGATTAGAAGATTCATTGAATCAGGAAGAGGAAGTTTACTGACAGATAATACTTTGTCTAAACAAGACTATGATTATGTAAGGAATCAGTTAAAAGAAGAATTAAAAGGTAAATATATTATTGGTCATTATTTAAATGAAAATGAGCAAATAACGTATAGATTAAAGTTACCATTTGATTTTTTACAAAAGGTTGCAAGGCAGGTCAAAGAGCATTAATTATATTACCTAATGGAGATATAAGTTTATGTGGATTTCTAGCAGCTCAAGGATTTAATCCAATAGGAAATATAAGAGATGTAAGTAATTGGTTAGAATTTTGGAATAGTATGCACTCTAAGAATTATTTGAAGAAACTAAGAGATAATTTAGACAGATACAATTCAATCTCAGATGTACAACAAACAAACTGCCTAGCTTATGTTCAAAGAATGCTAACATTAGAAAAAAATAAAAAGGAGAAATGTAATGCTTAATTTAAACTTTAATAATGTTAAAACTGAAGTAGCAATAGAAATGATTTCACTATACTTAGGATTGGAATTAAATAATAATAAAGAATTAGCTCACGAGTTAATAAAAGAGAGAGAAAAAATTTATTTGGGAGATAATTTTTTAGTTGGATCAATTAATTTCATCTCATAAAAACTATAAAATAATAATAAGATTATTAGCAACTTGTAGAGAAGAATCAATATTATCGTGCTTTGAAAGATATATACTTATGAAAGAAAAAATGGGAATTGGTAGGTTTATAACTTTACAGTCGCATGATAAGAGATACACTCAATTTCCAAAGACAGCAAAAGAACAGGAAAAAAAGGAGTTCAAATAGAAATATATGAAAGAGGAAGTGTTATAAATAATCCTATATTATTATATGATAATAAATATCATAATAGTAGCTTTAATAGTTTTGAAGAAGCTTTAAATTATGGTAGAAAACATAGTTTTCAACAATGTAAAGGTAATATCATTGATAGGATAGCTGAAATCGAAAGGCGATTAAACGAAATGAATACAAATAAAAGTGGTATAATTAATCAACTGGAGCAATTTAAAATGGAATTAAGATTAAAAGAATGGAGATGGAAAGATAATGTTAATAGGAATAACAGGATTACACGGAGCAGAAAAAAGTTATTTTTGTAATACTATATCTCCTGAATTTGGTTTTAAAGTATTTTCTAAAAAACAGGAGTTAGCAAAAATATATAAAACTAAAACAGGAAGAGATGATTGGGAAAATTGGTATAGAAAAGAATATGAAACTGATCCAAAAAAAATAACGGAATTCATATTGTTAGGAATAAATGAAAGTGAAAATATTATATTAGATGCAATCCACAGCCCAGTAGAATGGCATATCATAAAGCAACATTTTCCAAATGCAGAATTAGTAGAGGTAATAACTCCTGAGCCAATTAGATTACAAAGAATGGTCCCCTTAGATATAGAAAAAGACAAAAAACGAATTGAACATTGGCATAGTGAGAATGGGTGCTTATTATCAGAAGTTGGGTGGTCTTTTAATGGTGCAGCATCAAAAGAATTAAATGAGAAGTCCTTTAGAGAATTTATAGACTATATAAAGCAAAAAGATAAACATGAGCAAGAGAGAGGCAAAGATTTAACTCTATAAAAATTAAATAAGAGGAGAAAAGTTATGAATATTGTAAAAAAAGCAGGTTGCATTTTAGTAAATATGAAAGAGAAGAAAATAGCATTAGTATTAAGAAAGGGAGATTATTCTTTTCCAAAAGGTCATTTAGAAGAAATGGAAACAATAAGAGATTGTGCAAAAAGAGAAACAATAGAGGAAACTGGACATGATATTGAGATACTTGGAGATGAAGTGAGTATAATAAGATATAAAAGTTCAGCAGGAGAATATGTTGAAAATCATTTTTTTATAGGAATAGATATAGGGTTAACAGATAAGACAATTGCTGAAAATGATAAAGAGCAAACAGAATGGGTTGAAATAGATGAGGTTGAAGAAAAATTAGCCTATCAAAATCTTAAAGATATTTGGAAAGAAATAAAACCAAAAATAATACAGATAGCAAATGAAATACAATAAGTATTATTACAGTTATATAAAACTAAAAGATGAAAGCTATATACCGACTAATATTTATTATATAGAAGATTTGAAATTAGATTCTATGGAACAATATAATTTCACAAATCATGTAATATATTTTCAATGCAATATACCATTAAATAGTAAGGTTATATCAAAATTAAATAGTATAGACTGTTATTGTATAAATAAACTTTTTTTTGAACACAATTATACAAAACTAGAAGTACAAAAAGTATTATACAAAAATAATATTGAAATACCGGAAATAGTTACTATTGATGAATTAAATAAAATACAATATCTCGTTTTTTGCAAAGAAAATTCGCATGTCGGAATCAATCTCATTGCATATTCTGAAAACACATTAGTTAAATTCTTTTGCAAATTTAATATGAGTGACTTCTATTGTGAAAAGATCATAACAAGTGGAAAGGAGATGAAGTTATATTGTATAAAAGATATTGTATGTGATAATAACTATATTATAGAAGATAAAACAATAAAAGAAACCTATGATGAATTATGGAATAAACGTCCGACAGCATTAAGTTTGACTGAAGATATAACTTGTACAGAATCAGCCGATGATGAAATAACATATGCAGATGCAAAGGTAAAGGCATTGGCTCAGTTTTATCAAGAACATTTTAAACGTAAAAATCTTAGTACTGACGGTAATGATGAAACTATTCTTCCAACATTTAAACCTTATTATTATATCTTAGGTTTTAAGAAGAATGCGATGCAAAACAATGTGTCATTAGAACAAAATATAGGATGGGGCGACTATTGGAGAGGTGGAGCTGATGGTACCTTTGATCCTTTGGCAGAGTGAATTCGTTTATCAAAATAATTACTTGATCTGAAGAATGTTCATTCTGAAATAAACCTAAGGACCATTTATCACTTTGATCTTTTGAAAAGAATATTAAGGAATAAGTGGTCCTTTTGTATTTAAAGTTAGAATAGAAAAATATATTATATTTTCTGATTACATATTTCCTTGTTTTGCGTCTTATTATTGTATTTTAGAATGATCAATCTCACAAAACCTAATAAAAATGAAGAAGAAACATGTACTTTTAGTAGCTTTTGCAGCTGCAATGTTGACTCCGACCGTTGTATGGGCACAATACCCGCAGATAACTGACGAAGCCAAAGCGAATTATACAAAGATGATGACCGAGGAACGGAAACGTTCTGATGAAGCATGGGAGAAAGCGTTACCTATAGTACTGAAAGAAGCAAAAGAAGGACGTCCTTATATCTCATGGGCTGGTCGTCCCTATGATTTGCCACAAGCTAGAATTCCCTCGTTTCCGGGTGCTGAAGGAGGTGGAATGTATAGTTTTGGTGGTCGTGGAGGTAAAGTAATTACGGTTACTAATCTGAATGATCGTGGTCCGGGTTCATTCCGCGAAGCTTGTGAGACAGGTGGTGCACGTATTATTGTATTCAATGTGGCTGGTATCATTCGTCTGGAATCTCCGATTATTGTTCGAGCACCTTACGTTACTATTGCCGGACAGACAGCACCGGGTGATGGTGTCTGCATTGCCGGAGAATCATTTTGGGTGGATACACACGACGTAGTTGTACGTCATATGAGATTCCGTCGTGGAGAAACAAAAGTATGGCATCGTGACGACTCTTTCGGTGGTAATCCGATTGGTAATATCATGATAGACCACTGTTCATGTACATGGGGACTGGACGAAAATATTTCTTTCTATCGTCATATGTACGATCCGAGTGAAGGCCAATATGAAAGCAAGGACTTGAAACTTCCGACAGTCAATGTGACTATTCAGAATACAATTTCTGCAAAAGCTCTGGATACCTATAATCATGCATTCGGTAGCACACTGGGAGGTGAGAACTGTGCATTTATGCGTAACCTTTGGGCCAGCAACTCTGGTCGCAATCCGTCTGTAGGCTGGAATGGAGTATTCAACTTCGTTAATAATGTAGTATTTAATTGGGTGCATCGTTCTTCTGATGGTGGCGATTATACCGCCATGTTCAATATGATCAATAACTATTATAAACCCGGTCCTGCTACTCCAAAGAATAATACGGTAGGCTGCCGTATTCTGAAACCGGAAGCCGGACGCAGTAAACTGAATTATAAGGTATACGGTCGCGTGTATGCTGATGGTAACGTTATGGAAGGCTATCCGGAAATCACGAAAGATAACTGGAATGGTGGTATCCAAATCGAGAGTCAGCCAAATACAGCCGGATATACTGAGAATATGCGGAGCTATGAGCCGTTTGCAATGCCTTATATCAAAATTACATCAGCTAATGATGCTTATGATTATGTGACAAAACATGTCGGTGCCAATATACCCTGCCGTGATATCGTGGACGAACGCATCATAGAAGAAGTAAAAACAGGTATTCCTTATTATGATAAGAAACTTGCGAAGGATGCTAATGGTGATCTTACAGGCCTGTCTCCTAAGTCAATGGGAGAGGACGGTCAGTTTAAATATCGTCGTTTACCCAAAGATTCTTATAAGATAGGTATCATTACTGATATTCGTCAGATGGGTGGTTTCCCCGAATACAAAGGGACTCCGTATGTAGATACTGATGGTGACGGTATGCCGGATGAATGGGAAATTGCTAATGGATTGAATCCGAATGATCCAAGTGATGCTAATAAAGATTGTACAGGTGATGGATATACGAATATTGAAAAGTATATCAATGGAATCAGTACAAAACACAAAGTAGACTGGAGAGATTTAAAAAATAACTACGATACATTGGCTGAGAAAGGAAAATTAATGTAATCTGCAACCGGTATCGGTATAAGATACCGGGACTGGGTTTCCTTTTGGCATATGGTATAAAAAATAAGATGAAATGAAAAAGATAGTTTTAATGTCTCTGTTGTTTCTTTGCGGTTGGATATCTGCTGGAGCAGTCGATTTGAACAAAGAGAATCGTGATCCGAAATATGTGGAGTCTATCGTCAACCGTTCGCAAAAGATTGTAGATAAACTCGGACTGACGGATGCAAAAGTGGCTGAAGATGTTTGTAATGTGATTGCCAATCGCTATTTCGAATTGAATGATATTTATGAAATACGGGATGCAAAGGTGAAGGCAGTCAAAGAATCGGGGTTGACCGGTGATGCGAAAAATGAAGCATTGAAGGCTGCTGAAAACGAAAAAGATGCGGCTTTGTACCGTTCTCATTTTGCCTTTCCGGCCAGCTTGTCTCTCTTCTTGAATGAAGAACAGATAGAAGCGGTGAAAGATGGAATGACTTATGGTGTGGTGAAAGTGACTTATGAAGCTACGCTTGATATGATTCCTTCTTTGAAAGAAGAAGAAAAGGTACAAATCTATGCCTGGTTGGTGGAAGCGCGTGAGTTTGCCATGGATGCGGAAAATTCAAATAAGAAACATGCGGCTTTCGGCAAGTACAAAGGACGTATCAACAATTATCTGGCCAAGAGGGGATATAATTTGACGAAAGAACGTGAAGAGTGGGCCAAACGTGTGAAAGCACGGGGAGGAACGCTGTAAAAGTATAGAATCCGGTAAAAAAAGGATTGGTAACCAATGAGATACTATAAAAAGAAGTGGAATTCTTTCCCATTATTAAATGGTTAGTTTGTTTGATGGAGGAAAAGGGTGGCTCGGAGAGTCGCCCTTTTTATCGTCTCTAAATTTTGATTCTGACGAATCTTCCAATCTATTTGAGTACAAATCCGGCTTTTCATCGTCTCTGTATAAAGGATATTAGTATAGTGTAAAAGAATCATAGAAATGGGAAAGTTAAGAAATACATTAGCTGCAATAAGCATCCTGCTTTTAGCTTCTTGTGGAGGGAATAAAGATTATTATATGTTCACTTCATTTCATGAGCCGGCTGATGAAGGTTTGAGATATCTGTATAGTGAAGACGGAATGCACTGGGACAGTATTCCCGGTGTTTGGCTGAAGCCGGAATTGGGACAACATCGCCTGATGCGCGACCCTTCCATGGTGCGTATGCCGGATGGTACTTATCATTTGGTATGGACCACCAGCTGGAAAGGGGATTTAGGCTTTGGTTATGCAAATTCCAAAGACTTGATTCACTGGTCGGAGCAACAAATGATTCCTGTAATGGCAGACGAACCGACCACTGT